>UOFX01000010.1_pt1 | contig 58353 bp, 65 predicted proteins | sample 1989101 | NCBI WGS metagenome assembly UOFX01 (sample SAMEA4712195, study PRJEB27164) | hydrothermal vent metagenome | biome: marine basaltic hydrothermal vent biome; feature: marine hydrothermal vent; material: mineral | place: Pacific Ocean | collected 2011-06-14/2011-07-23 | depth 1719 m
CACGAGGGCTGCCAGAGAACAAAAAATTCTTGCGACCGATCACAAATGGCCGGATGGCATTTTCAGCCACGTTGTTATCTATTTCAATGTGGCCATCTTCTAAATAGAGGGTCAACTTTGGCCAAAGATCAAAGAAATCCATATTGGGTTCCTGTGTATTTTGGTGGCATTATTTACTGTTATGTTTATTGGGAATTACATCAAAGTTAGATATGCAATATCGAATCGGGGGACACAATACCTATTTTCCCTTCTTTTTGCGACCAGCTTTTCGGGGTATTAAATCACGCCCAACCAACTTTGATACTTGCCGGACAAACCCTTCATTTCCTAAAGGACGACCTGTACGTGCATGACGACGAAAGCACCCTTCATCGCTCAAGCTCGTCGCCGCAATAAATTCCTCCCAATTATCTACCCGACTTTCCATCGGTTCCACTGTCACTACGCCATCGCTCTTGCCAGAGAGATGGGCATGTACGCTGCTCCAGGCATAATCCCACGCTTCATTCACCATGCCAGCTTTGACCGGATTCTGCTCCACATACCTTGCAGCAGCCAGCAGGTAAGGTTCATCCATTGGAAATGAGGCAAATCGCCCCTGCCATAAATCAACCGAAATCAGGAAATCAGGGGAAAATCAAAAATCAGGGGACACAATACCTATTTGCGATGTGTTCTTGCGAAATAGGTATTGTGTCCCCTGATTTTCAGACTGGCATTAAACACCACCGATCTGACACCATAAAAATAAAGCCATCTCCCCTCGTTAAGCATCATTACCCCAAGGATCAAACAGCTCTACTGAGCTTTGCTGCATATCTGATATATTTCGTGTGACCACAACACAGTTATTTACTAGACCTGTAACTGCTATTAACCCATCAATTGTTGGTAGTGGCTTACCTATTATTTCTGATTTTCCCTGCACTTCTCCCCACCTAGATGCGACTTGCATATCTATTGGAAGTACTCTTCCTCCAAACCGCTGCTTTAAATCTTCCTCAACCCAAAGCCTCAATCTCTTTTTTCTATCTTCACTAACCGATTTTTCTATGCCTTTTTCAATTTCTCCAAATGTAAGCACACTAAGGTAGAGGTTTTCCTCTTCTTGTTTTTGTAGCCATAGTATTACTTTTTTATTTGGCTTTTGTTTTATAACTTCAGAGATGATGCAGGTATCCAAAAGATATTTCATAGATCAATCTCTCTTGGCATATCTTTACTTCTTGTTATTTCAAAGCCGATTTCTGCAAGAGGGGAGTTTCTTAGGAACTTCACCAAGTCCATTTGGGGTTTTGTGATTTTTATATATTCTTCAAACGATAGTACTACTACTGCTTTATTTCCATGTTTTGTAACGATTTGTGGTTCTTTGTTCATAGCATTTTCAACCAGTTGGCTAAATCTGCTCTTTGCTTCCTGTAATTGCCATGTGTTGTCTTTCATGATTTTACCCAAAATTCTGACTAGAATGACTAGAATTTAGCTCTTGCCTTGGGTTTTGTCAAACATCATTACTGCATAACGGCAAATCTCAGCCGCCGAGGCAATTGCGGCATCAATGACACTGATGATCAATTGAGATGAAAAGGGACAAGAAAGCTAACGAGAAGGCCGTCTGAAAACAGAGCTCTGACTGCGTTCATCCACCTCTTTTTGTTCCAGCTTATCCTTATGCCGACGTTCTTCCATCTCACAACGCGACATCACATTATCCAGCACCTTGCTGCGAATATGTTTGTTTTGCCATTCTTTTTTACTTACTGTGCAGTCAGCATCACTGGCATGGACAATATTTTCCTGCTCTTGAATCGCCTGATCCAGCTTAGCTAGAAATGCCTGGTACTCACGCAACTGAGCCGCACTCATACCGTTGCGTGAAGCAGCATTAAATCGATCCAGATATTCTTGATGATAGCGCCGTAGTTCATCCAGCTTAGCCTCCTGCTCCTGCACCTTTCGCTGTGAATCACCAAACCTGTGAGCGGCTGTACGTTCACGTGATTCAGCAATCCGCAATACGGGCTTGAAACGTTTTGATGGAACCATGACTAAAACCACCTCTTTTTTAATCTACTTGCGGAAATAACGACTTAAGATCCTCAAGACTCTGTTCAAGTGATACCGGTGTATGCATGTCCTGACGCAGAAATTCCAGCAGCACCGGTATCGCCTCAACGGCCTCATCAATCTGCTCATTAGTCCCCGCCTGATAGGCCCCTACGTTGATGAGATCACGGTTCTGCTGATAGATGGAATAGAGCCGTTTAAAGGCCGTTGCTGCCTCCTTGTGTGCGGAGGTGGTGATGTCGGTCATAGCCCTGCTGATTGAGGCCTCAATATCAATCGCCGGGTAGTGGCCGCTTTCAGCCAACTGCCTGGAGAGCACGACATGCCCATCAAGAATAGCCCGCGCTGCATCTGCGATGGGGTCGTGCTGGTCATCCCCTTCAGTCAATACTGTGTAAAAAGCAGTAATAGACCCTGCCCCTTTCTCGCCGTTGCCAGCCCGTTCAACCAACTGGGGTAGTTTGGCAAATACTGATGGCGGATAGCCTTTGGTTGCAGGCGGTTCATTGATAGCCAACCCGATCTCACGTTGAGCTTGAGCAAATCTGGTGAGGGAATCCATCAGCAATAAAACCTGCAATCCCTGATCCCGAAAATGCTCGGCAATACTGGTTGCCAGCATGGCCCCGTGCATCCGCCGTAATGGGGCATGATCAGCTGGAACGGCAACCACCACAGCTCGAGCAAGACCTTCTGGCCCCAGGTTGTTTGTCACGAACTCCTGCACCTCTCGACCTCGTTCGCCAATCAGTCCCACGACAATGACATCTGCATTGGTATAGCGAGTCATCATCCCCAACAGTACTGATTTACCCACCCCAGATCCGGCAAATAGCCCTAGTCGCTGCCCTCGGCCTACGGTTAACAGGGTATTGATGGCACGTACCCCGACATCAAGTGGCTCACAAATGGGGCCACGCATTAAGGGGTTGAAGGTCTTGCCTGCTAAAGTACGCCGCTGGGTGGCTTCAATCGGCCCCTTACCATCCAATGGGTACCCAGCACCATCAATTACCCGGCCCAGCAGTTCCTCACCCACCACCGCTTCACATGCACGACCAGTGGGCACCACTCTGGAATCCTGCTCCAGCCCACGAATATCCCCTGTAGGCATGAGATATAGGCTCTCGCCTGAAAATCCTACAACTTCCGACTCAACAATATCGCCATTGCTGCTGATAACACCACACTGCCCCCCAATGGCCGCACGGCACCCAACCGCTTCCAGAGTTAACCCAACCATGCGGGTCAGCTTCCCTTCCAGTACAAACCCTCGTGAACCGCTCAACTGGCCTATATTCCTGGTCAGTCGCTCCTTCCAAATGGCATTGCGATCTGTTAGCGGAAGACTCACTGACCAGCAGCCTCTGATGCACGTTCCCCTCCAAGTAAAGGGGCAACGAGATTTGCCAACCTGGATTCTAAAGTAGCATCCACTTGGGATAGATCGGTCAATACCCTGCAACCACCCCGAGCCATTGTTGGATCTTCAACAATAACCCAGCCCAGTTCAGTCTCGGCAGCGGTATATACCTCACGCACCACTTCGGCATCTTCCGGACTTAATACCAACCGCACGTTGCGCGAGGAAACAGGCAGTATGCCGGTGGCCTCCCGCACAACCCCCAGGATCTGGCTAGGATCCACTTTGATCTCACGGCGTACCAGTTGCTTAACCATAGCCACAGCTAACAAGATCAGTTCCTGCTCCACTTGCTCGTCTAACTGTTTAAAGGGAGTTTCCAGCGCATGGAATATTTTCTCCATACTCTGCACCATCTGTTGCAGTTGCTCACGGCCAGCTTCCAGGGCTTCCTTGTGTCCATAGCTAAAGCCATCTTTTTTACCCTGTTCAAATCCCTCCTTATGGGCCTGCTTTTGGATCTGCTCCAACTGTGCTGCGGTCATCAAAGCGCCACGAGTAACTCCCGGGGCCAACCCATCATGCGTAATTTTGGGAGGATCCCATTGCTGCAAATCACTCATCTTATCGCCAGAGATAACCTTAGACGAATTCTTCTCCACCTGAACCTCCCAGCATGATTTCACCCGCATCAGCCAGACGCCTGGTAACTGACAGGATCTCTTTCTGCGCCCCTTCCACATCGCTCAGTCTGGCAGGAGCCGCAGCCTCCAGGTCATCCCGCAGCATCTCCGCAGCACGCTTGGACATATTCTTGAATATCTTCTCTTTCAGGGCTTCATCCGCACCACGCAAAGCCAGCAACAACTGCTCTGAAGCAACCTCACGCAACAAGGTCTGGATACCCCGGTCATCAACATCAATCAGGTTGTCAAAAACAAACATATTATCCTGTATCTCTTGCCCAAGATCCTGATCGAGACTATTGATCTGCTCAGAAATCTTGCTCTCAATGGCACCATCAACCAGGTTAAGAATATTTGCAGCCGCCTTGATCCCTCCCATGCCGGTAGACTTTACATTGGTGGCCCCGGCAAACTGTTTTTCCAGGATATTATCCAGCTCCTGCAAGGCAGCCGGTTGAATGCCCTCAAGGGTTGCAACCCGCATCAGGATATCGGTGCGCGTATTCTCAGGGAACTCGGAGAGCACAGCCGCCGCCTGGTCAGAATCCAGGAAAGAGAGCACGATGGCGATAATCTGCGGATGCTCCAGCCGAATCATTTCCGCAACGGCTTTTGCATCCATCCATTTCATCTGTTCCAGACCTTTGCTGTTACGCCCCAGCAGGATTCGGTCAATCATGCCCCCGGCCTTATCGGTACCTAAGGCATTGGTCAGTACATTGCGGATATAGTCATCAGAATCCAATCCTAAGGCGGTGGAGCCTTCCAGGGTGGAAACAAAGGAACTCATTACTTGCTCCATCTGCCCGGTAGAGACATTGGTCAGGGTGGCCATGGCCATCCCCACATCCTGCACCTCTTTTGGCCCCATGTGCTTGAGTATTTCCGCAGCGTCACCCTCACCCAGGGCGAGCAGCAGAATGGCTGCTCTGTGTACCCCGGTTACAGATGAGATGCCACTATCCGGCATCTTCCGCCACCCACTTTTTCACTACCTGGGCCACCCGTTTGGGATCCTTTTGCACCATGCCCCGTGCCGCATCCAGGGTTCTCTCGTACTCGCCTGGCCCTGGCAATTTTACCGGCTCACCATATTCATCCACCTCATCAACTTCAGCACCCACATGACCACCTGCAAGAGCCAGTTGCCTGCCATCCATGGACATAGCCATACCAGCCGGCACGGTCATTAATTTTTTCATCGCAGGCTTCAGCACCACAAAGATCATCGTCAGCACCAGAATAGCACCACCAATCTGGCGACCAAGATCCCACACCCAAGCCTTCTCCCAGATAGCCTCCTCAGGTAATGCGGCTGGCTCTGGAGGCAGTTGGAAAGGGGCATTTATGATACTAACTGTATCCCCACGTGCCTCACTGAAGCCCATCGCCTGCTTGACCAGTTCGGTGATGCGCTCCAACTCTTCAGGTGTGCGTTCTCCTGCATTTCCACCTTGCTTGACGGTGTTCCCCTTGGCATCTCCAGCAGGATTATCAACCACTACTGCAACAGACAGCCGGCGCAGGCTGGTTGTAGGCAAGCGAGTGTGACTTATGGTCTTATCCACCTCATAGTTACGAGTTGCTTGAGTACTCGTATTGATCGGCGTGCCAGATGCATCAGCACTCTGATATGGGCCAGCCTTTTCAGGTGCAACACCACCTGCAGGAGGCTGATTACTTAGTGCTCCAGGCACACCTTGAGCACCAGACAACCGGCTCCGCTCCTCCTGGATCTGTTCACTACGCAGGGTTGCACCCTTATCTGCGCCCTTAGGGTTAAACGCCTCCTCAGTCTTTTCCACCAGGGTAAAATCCACCTCTGCTGTCACCTGGGCGCGCACACTTGCAGCACCCAGTATTGGAGTAAGGATATCCTCAATACGGTATTTATAGTGCTCCTCAAGTTGCTTGGTGTAATTAAACTGGGAAGTGCTCAACATCATCTCACGGGTATCGCTCTGGCCACTCAGCAGAGTGCCTTTGTGATCAACCACAGTTACCCCACCAGCCTCAAGTTCCGGCACGCTGGAGGAGACCAAATACACAATGGAAGCCACCTGCCCTTTCTCCAATATCCGCCCTGGGTAAAGCTTTACCACCACCGAAGCACTGGTCTTCTTGCGCTTGCGCACAAACACTGATTGCTTTGGCACAGCCAAATGCACCCGTGCCGTCTGCACGCTGGAAATGGTGCTGATAGTGCGGGCCAGTTCACCTTCCATAGCACGCTGGTAGCGGGCCGCCTCCACCAGGCGGCTAGTACCAAAGCCAGTCTCCTGTTGCAATAGCTCAAAGCCCAGCCCATTGCCACGTGGTAAGCCCTGACCGGCAAGTTTTAGCCGCGCCTCTTGCACCGCAGATGAGGGCACCATAACTCCTCCGGTAGCCTGATCTACCTTAAATTCAATACCGCCTTGTTGCAGAGCGTCCACCACTTCTGAGGCATCCTTCTCCGCCAAGCTCCCGTATAACATGGTGTAGTTTGGCGTCCATGCCCACATAGCAATCACAATGCCCAATGCGATACTGGCCGCCAGGGTTATCAAGGCCAACAACTGGCGCACAGCAGGATTGGCCATCAATCCTTGTGGTACGGGATAGGCTAACTCTGTAGTCTCAGGATTTGCGGACGCCATTTTTATTGAACCTCATTTGCCTCAATAACATCTATTAAATACAACAAGTTACAAAGGCATGCTCATAACATCCTTATAGGCTGCAACCAGTTTATTCCGAACCTGCACCATGGCTTGAAATGAAACACTGGATTTCTGCACCGCTATCATGACATTTGCTAAATCTACATTTGGATCACCTGCCTCAAAGGCCGTTTTCAAGGCTCCAGCCTTCTGCTGGACATCATTTACCTGCTCTATTGACTGTACCAGTAGATCACTAAAGCCAGCCCCTGCACCCTGTTCAAGAGCAGGGGCTTCACTCTTGGCTTGAGCTTCCAGCGTCCGTATCTGGGTCAAGACCTGGTTAATGTCTATTGTGTTCATTACCGGATTACCTCTTTGCAAATCATCTTGTTATCACTGACAACCTGGACATGCAGTTTTTGCACCAAGGCCATCTAAGGAATGGCAACCCCGGCCTCACGCAACCGCGCGATCTTATACCGCAGGGTGCGCTGACTAATACCCAACTTCTCAGCCACATCCTTGCGGCTGCAATTGCCACTTTGCAATGCATCCAGAATCATCTGCTCTTCAACAGATTTCAAATCCTCTGTAAGTCCACTGCCAACCACAGGCTTAGCTGGTGCTGCAGCATGGTTATCAACCTCAAAGCACAGATCATCAGGTGTAATCTCGTTGCCGGAACGGAGGATCAATGCCCGTTGCATAACATTGTCCAGTTCTCTCACATTACCTGGCCAGCTATGACTCAAAAGCTGCTGCTGAGCCTCAGGGGAGACAATCGGGGCAAGCCCGCAACGCTGGAGATGCCGCTGCATAAAAAGGCCAGCCAATGGCAATATGTCACGCGGCCGTTCTCGCAATGGAGGCAGAACCAGAGGGAAAACATTGAGGCGATAGAATAGATCTTCACGAAAACGCCCGGCTGCCACCTCTTCCCGCAGAATACGATTAGAGGTCGCCAGCACCCGCACATTGAGCTGGATCAGTTTGCGCCCACCCAGGCGTTCAACCTCTCGCTCCTGAAGTACACGCAACAACTTGGCCTGAAGAGCAAGGCTCATCTCTGATATCTCATCCAGCAGCAGAGTGCCTCCCTCTGCCTGCTCAAATTTGCCTGGTGCCATCCGGTAAGCCCCCGTAAAGGCTCCCTTCTCATACCCAAACAGTACAGCTTCCAACATATTCTCAGGGATGGCGGCACAATTTAGCGCCACAAATGGCTCCTCGGCACGAGGTGAGCAACTGTGAATATAGCGCGCAATAACCTCCTTGCCAGTGCCACTCTCGCCACCTATCATCACCGTAGCCTCACTTGGGGCAACACGTTGCGCCAGCTCCAGAATCTCGCGAGTTCGTACATCCTCCGCTACCATGGAGAGTGCATCTGCCACTCTTGGCACGATTGCACTATTCACCTTTTCCAGCAGTGCCTCTGCCTCAAACGGCTTGACTAGATAATCGACGGCACCATCTCGCATCGCAATGACCGCTTTATCAACACTGCCGTAAGCTGTCATCAGCAACACTGGAATGGATGGAAATTGAGATTTAACCTTTTGCAGCAGCCGATGACCATCCATTGGGCGCATTTGCACATCACTGACTATCATGCTTACGGGATATTGTTCTAATACACCCAGGGCCGCCTTTCCATCTGCTGCGGTCTTCACCATGTAGCCTCCTATTTCCAGGGTGTCACATAGCGCTTCACACAGGGTTGGATCATCTTCTACAACTAAAATACTGGTCTGACTCATGAAAGGCTCCTTAAACAAACTGCGCCCGCACCGGGCTTGTTGGTAACAACAGATGCCATTACTTCAAGGCAAGGTTCTCTATACACAGGAAGGCACAGTTGGAAACAGGCACCACCCAGAGCAGATGGCTGTATGGTTATGTGGCCCTCATGGGCCATGATGACTGATTGCACCACTGCCAACCCCAGGCCGGTGCCACCACTGCTAGTGGTAAAGAAGGGGTCAAAAACCCGTTCCAGTAAATCTTTGGGGATACCTGGCCCGTTATCACTAACCTTGATTTGTAATTGGGAGTCTGAAATGAGATCCAACTCCACCTGAAGTTGCACCTGGTCACCACCATGATCAAGAGCATTGTTGACCAGGTTCACCAAGGCACCAAGCAGTGCATCCTGGTTCCCATTGACGAGCAGTTGCCCCTCCGTATGATCGATCAAATCAATATGCGTATGGTGTGATTTCAGCAGCGGCTCCAGCATCTGCCCAAGCTTTTTAAGCAGTGGTGAAATAGCAATGACTGCAGCAGTACCCTGGTTGCCACGGGCGAACATCAGCATATCTTTAATCTGATGTTCCATATGGCGCAGGCGATCACGTAAACGGTTGGCAAACTGATGGCGGCGCTGTTGGGACAGATCCTCACGAAAGAAGTGTGAGGTATCAAGCAATGCCGAGGCGAGAGGAGTACGAATTTGATGTGCCAACTGAGCAGCCATCTCTCCCAGCGTACTCAAGCGCTCTTGCCGGTTGACCCGATGTTGTAGTTCCTGGGTCTCTGAACGTGCCGCCGCTAACTCACCATTGAGACGGACAACCTGATCTTGCAGTTCCCGGTAAGAGTCGGTCAGTTGCTCCGACACTTGGTTAAAAACCAGAAAGGCATCTGCAAGCTGCTGTTGACGACTGTGATCTTGGGAGGGCATTGGCACTTTGTATTGATACTCCGCTCAGCCCGAAATGGACTCTTACCAGCAGGAGTAGCAAACAACGTGCCTAAATATCGATATCTTTTAATTCAATACGTTACAAGCGCTGAAATGGTCTGCGTCAAGATAATGTCAATCCATTGCTTGGTTGCATGTCAAATTTCCGTAGCTTTGCCACCAACGTGGTGCGGCGCATCTTCGATAGTTTTGCCGCACGGGTCACAAGTGTCATTGCGGTAGTCTCGGTGTAGCGTGCACCGTAGTATCACTATCGTAATGGCCTTTTTGCATGCCAAATTTCCGTAGCTTTTCCACCAATGTAGTGCGGCGCATCTGCAATAGTTTTGCCGCATGGGCCACAATGCCATCAGCCGCATCTAACGCCTGACGAATCAAATCCTGTTCAATATCGCTTAGATGCTGCTTCAGATTGATGCCGCATTGAGGCAAGCGTATATGTGTCATGTTGGCATCAGGACTTGAATCATCATGCGCTGCTGCAACTTGATAGGCGTCAGCACCAGAGATATCGGCCTCAGTCTGGAACTTTTTAGGCAGATCCTTGGCATCTACCACACCGAATGGGAATATAATTGTAAGACGCTCTATCAGATTAGCCAGCTCACGCACATTGCCAGGCCACTCATAGCGACAAAGCATTGAAATTGCTGCCGGTGTAAAACGTACTGAACCACGTTTTTCACTCTCCATGCGGGCAATTAAATCAGCTGCCAACAGTGGAATATCCTCAACCCTATCGCGCAACGGGGCCAGTTCGATAGGGAAGACATTGAGCCGATAATATAGATCCTCCCTGAATGTGCCATCACTGATTGCCACTTGCAGATTGCGGTGAGTCGCAGCGACGATTCGCACGTTGCATCTGACGGACTTACTACTGCCCAAACGTTCAAAGACCCGTTCCTGGAGCACTCGCAGCAGTTTAACCTGCATTATCATGCTCATATCCCCGATCTCATCCAAAAACAGAGTGCCTCCTTCCGCCATCTCGAACCGGCCCTGGCGGCTACATATAGCCCCAGTAAAAGCCCCTTTCTCATGGCCGAAGAGTTCACTTTCCAGCAACTCTGCCGGAATGGCACCACAGTTTATCGGCACAAAAGGTTTCCCGCGACGCAGGGAGTGAAAATGGAGATTACGGGCAACAACTTCTTTGCCCGTGCCTGACTCACCCAGAATCAATACCGTGGCGTCAGAATCGGCCACCTGCTCAATCATGCGCGCAATATGCTGGGTGGAACGGCTGCTGCCGGACAAACTACGAAACAGCTCCGGTGGGCGACAAACAGACTCAGTACGACGGTTTGCAATATTGTAAGCACTCGCCTTGCGCAACAGCTTGATCAATTCATCAGGTTGAATTGGCAGTTCAATACAGCCGATTAGGTTATCTGAGCATTCATTGGATACACCACAATCTTCCTCGGAAATAATTTGAAATACCGCAAATTTATTATTTTGCTTATTGACGACATCCAGCAGGGCTGGTTTGATCCGACTGCCAGACCCCAGAATAACCGCAACACAATTGGTATCGAGCTTATCTATTTGCCGAGCCAAAGTATTGGCGTCACTTACGTATTCCATTGAATAATCAGTGAATTCATTCATGATATCCTGCAAACAGTCGGCTTGCTTATGGCCGCCACCTGCCAAGATAACGCTGCCTTTTACCTTGGCGTCTTTGTACTGCCTCATCATTAGTTCCCTCTATCCAGGGTAATAAGCTGTTAATCGCATGGGTACAAGTTAAGCAGGGGATTTTAAATCTGTCAAAATAAAATTATTATCATGTCAAAGAAACGTCTTAGCTAAAGACTATAGTCTCTCCAAGCCCTCTTGACAGCAGCATCACAACAGCCTAGAAAGTGAAGTAACTCCCTAACAAAGGCATTCCACCCCCTTGAGCGATATCCCTTTAAGCGTACTATTCAGCGTACTGGCACTCCTGATCGTTCTCTCTGCTCTTTTTTCCGGTTCAGAAACAGCTCTGATGACTCTGAACCGTTACCGCTTGCGTCATCTCGCCGATAGGGGTCATCCAGCCGCCACCCGTGCGCACCGTCTGTTGCAACGTCCTGACCGGCTGATTGGCTTGATTCTGCTTGGCAATAACTTCGTCAATATCCTGGCATCCTCCATTGCCACCATCATTGCCCTGCGTATGGGCGGAGAAAGCGCCATTGCCCTAGCAGCAGGCATACTCACCTTTGTTATCCTGATATTTGCAGAGGTAACGCCTAAAACACTTGCTGCCATCCACCCTGAGCGTCTGGCTTTTCCGGCAGCGCTCATCTACACCCCGCTACTGAAAATCTGCTACCCCATCGTTTGGATAGTCAATTTTTTTGCCAACGGCATCCTGAAGACCCTGGGCGTCTCACCGGGAGATGCAGCAAATCATAATCTCAGCCCAGAAGAACTGCGGACTGTTGTACTTGAAACTGGTGCCATGATCCCGCAGCGGCATAAAAGCATGCTGCTAAGCATCTTGGATCTGGAGCGGACAACGGTGGAGGACATTATGATCCCCCGCAATGAGATGGGAGGCATTGATCTGGACGAACCTCTGGACGAGGTTATTCAGCAGTTACAAAACTCGCATTACACTAGACTGCCAGTCTACGACGGCAGTATAGACAACATAGTTGGCACCATTCATGTGCGGCATGCAATGCATCGGCTTATACATGAAACTATATCGAAAGATATCATCAGGAATATATGCCGAAAACCATATTTCATCCCAGAAGGCACCCCTCTCAATCAACAACTGCTTAACTTCCAACGCACAAAAAACCGCATCGGTTTGGTGGTGGATGAGTATGGTGATCTTCTGGGGCTGGTTACATTAGAAGATCTACTGGAAGAGATCGTGGGCGAGTTCACCACCAACCCGGCTGACCAGCTATCGGATGTCCAACCACAAGATGATGGCAGTTATCTGATAGACGGCAGCGCAAACATACGCGAGCTGGTGCGCACCATGCAATGGGAGCTGCCAACTGACGGACCCAAGACCCTCAATGGACTGATCATCGAATACCTGGAGACCATTCCAGAAGCTGGCACTAGCCTCTTACTAGCAGGATACCCTCTGGATATTATTCAAGTAAAAGGGAATGCCGTAAAAACAGCTCGTTTCTATCCTCACCACAGAAAGAATACCAATCGCAGCAAATAACAGCGGTTACAACATGGCCTGCGCCGTTACTACATAGCGCAATGGCCCACCTGGTATTGGAGTATCAAAGGGATAACAGGTGATCAAAGTGAGCTGTTGCCCAGGCTGATCTCCCATCAGCCAGCTTTCACTCTGATGATGCACTCTCATCCGCAAGACTGCATAGCGTGCAACCCTGCCATCAGGTAGACCCAATTCAATCTGATCGCCCTTCTCAAGCTCCTGCAAGAATCGAAAATGAGTATCACGATGCCCAGTAATAACACTATTGCCTGCATGACCTGGTGAGGATGTCCCACTAACATGACCCGGAGCAAACGCCAGAGTTCGACCATTTGCCCCAGCAAGGATTATCTGATCCACACCCAGCCGTTTGACCTGCATCCTGGCCAAAGGCCAGGTATCCGCCCACCCCCAGGGTCTGACCTGGCTCTCACCCTGTTTTGTGCGATCCCAGGCCTGCAGTAGCAGGTGCTGCGCAAGCAGTGCCTTGCTATAGATCCAAGTCCCTTCACCAAGCTGCCAAACCCCCAGCAAAAACAACACACCCAGACCCCAAGCCTTCATGATGCAAGCTTCCTTCTGCTGCCAATAAGGCAGGCCCCAAGTAGTGCAAACAAGCCAATCAGGAGATGCATTGGTGCAGAAGTCGCCGTCTGAGGCATAGCCCCAAAGACACGGTTTGCAGTCCACCCTTTGGGCAGATTAACCGGTACGCCTTTTGTCTGGAGATGTGCTTCCAATGGTCGCACCGGGGTATTATCCACCGCAACCAAGCTGGTATATTTACTTACCAGCTTATGCCTCAAAGCCACCTTGAGGACATCCTCCCGTACCTCACTCTCGGCCCGTCCACGGGCACGCCCATCCATCAGCTCTGCAATCTTACGCCGTGCCCACAGGAGATGAACTCCAGGGTTTCGCCCACCCCCCTGCAACTGCAATACTCGCTGCCAGGGCTGGCCGTTCAGTCGTCCCTCAACCACCACTTCCCCTGACATATTGGTCAAACTGGCCACCACTACGACGGGTTCACCTAAGTAGAGATCAGGTACCCTTTGGGGCCACATCTCAGCCATTTCACCTTCCGGCCAGGTCACTTGGATATCCGTCAGCACGGGTGATTCCAGCTTCGTAAACAACGCTGTCATCTTCTCCTTAACTTCATCAATCTTGCCGATATAGCTGAAGGCACCTCGGCCAAAGCTGGCGGCCCTGGTCATAAAGAAACTATTGGGCGCAGAGCCAATACCAACGGTAAACAGGCGACTTGACCCCAGCCGTTGCTGAATGGCTGCAAACAAAGCCTGCTCGTTACCCACGCTACCATCAGTGAGAAAAACAACTTGGCGCAGCCTGTTTTCATGGGTTTTTCCATCCAACGCCAAGTTGACAGCTGATAGCATCTCAGTGCCACCCTCCGCATCCAGACCATCAACATAGGCCAAAGCACGAGTGATATTGTGAGGGTTGGCAACCACTGCGCCACTAAACAGTGAATGACTGTTGGTGTTAAACTGGATGACGTTGAAACTATCTGCCGGTGTCAGGCGTTGCAGTGCCATCTTCAAGGCATCCCTGGCCTGCCTGATGGACTCACCATGCATTGAGCCAGACGTATCGACTACCAGGATAAGTTCCCGCGAGACTTGCTTTGGTGCCTGTTTTTCTTGCGCCGATGGCATCACCATTAGTAGGGCATATTCTTTGTCCTCCCATTGCTCAACGAACAGAGCCGCATGAGGCTGCTGTCCAGATTGTGGCTCCCAGACCAGTTCAAAATCCCTATCTGTTGCAACCTTATGTCCTATCAACTGTAGCTTGTGCAGATCATTTTCGTCCCGCACAATCTCCACAGCATGGTACGAACTCTCCAGCCGAGCCAACGGAAAACCAGCATCCAGCACCACCTTGATACTGACTGGATTGACCGGCCCTGCAACAGGGCCAACCACATGCGGCGTAACGTTAGAAGCATCCGGCACCTGATCTGTATTCTGCGCCCAACCTGTACCGTTGAATGCTGCCACATTGTCCTCACCAAGTGGGACACCTGGAATATACCGAGGAGCCACCACCAGCGGGAAACGCAGACGAAACCTCCCCTGGTCATAATGCAGGCTCTGTTGGTACTCGATCTCAACAGTAACCATCTCCCCTGGCGCGATGTTGGCCATCGCACTAGTAAAGATATTAGGCCGCTCCTGTCGCAACAGACTAGCCTTTTTACCCGCTTTTTTTGCTTTTTCGTAGGTTGCCTTCGCCTGCTCTGTCTCCTGTATCTCACCCTCAATGACTCGCTCACCGATGCGAATCCGCATACGATCAACCACCGCATCCTCTGGTAGCGGGAAGACATAGATACCCTCAACCCACTCTTTTCCTGGATTGTGGAACTGTTGACTCACCGACACCCGCGCCAGCATGCCACTGATGCGTATATCCACATCAGTCTTCACCATCGGAGCATCAACCATAGTGCCGCCGGAGACCATCTTCAACAGGAGGCTGCCTCGTTGCACTTCATCTGTAGTAATCTGCCGCATGGCCGCCCCCTGTTCTCCAGCCATAGCTGGAGCCACTAACAGAGTAAGCATCGCCAGTATCAGCGCACCAACCACTCCAGCAGCACAGGCCGCACCAACAACCAGCAGCACATCCTGTACCAGAGATTTCTCCTTTGATTGTTTCATTAGACTAACCGTTTTCACTTGGTACATGATGTTTCCACTCCTTTAGTTGAGCTTTCTCAAATCTGGGTTTAGGCCGCTGTGATCTGATCAATATTCGATATAACCCCTTTTCCAGCATCTCTGGTGAGCAGTAGAGGAACTCTTCACTTAGAGGACGTATTAGCTTATTCATGAAGTACTCCTGCCGAGGTAGAGAACCACCCGGCGATCAAACCCCAGTTGCGCACCAACGCTCAGCACTGCGATAAAGATGGATACCATCAGCTTGTATTTCATTTTTCTCTCCCAGTAATTTATGGTTGGCCCAGCGCGCCATCCTTGGCTGGGTTTCGGCATCCTATGTCTGCGCCGGTTCGGAGATAATTAAAACAAAGAGGAGTGGCAGCCCGATTGCCATTAAGGGGCTAACCTGTGGCAAACAGTGGCAAACTGATGGCAATTGGTAGGGGGACTATTTACTGGGAGTGCTGATGGTATAAAGTAGCATTTAGGTGTATAGACTGAAGATGCAAACAAAACAGAATCTATGAGCAAAAAAATCGCCATTGTTGAAGACGAACCCGCTATCCGCGAAAACTATGCAGATGTTCTGCGTCGTCAGGGATATGAAGTAAATGGCTATGCCACCAGACAGGAGGCCTTAACCGCTTTCCAGCGACAATTGCCAAATCTGGCTATCCTGGATATCGGTCTGCCCGATGACCCGGACGGGGGCTTTGAACTATGCCGGGAACTACGTGCCCTCTCCCCTGGGGTTCCCATAATCTTCCTTACCGCCCGTGATGGTGATATCGACACCGTGACCGGCCTGCGCCTGGGGGCAGACGACTACCTCACTAAGGACATCAGCCTGCCCCACCTCACAGCACGCATTGCTGCCTTGTTCCGTCGCATTGAGGCGTTACGCCAACCACCAGTACAAGAGCAGTTACTGGAACGCCCGCCTCTAAGCATCGACCTGGATCGTCTTACCGTAACCTGGGACAGCGTTGCGGTTGACTTGACTATTACCGAGCTGTGGATCATAACCGCCCTGGCCCGACGGCCTGGTCACGTAAAGACCCGTGATCAGCTTATGGAAGAGGCCAACATAGTGGTGGACGCCACCACCATCTCTACTCACATCAAACGAATTCGTCGCAAGTTCAATGCTGTGGCCCCGGAGTTTAATGCCATTGAAGCGGTATACGGCATTGGCTATAGATGGAATACTGAGAGTGCATAGCCCCAGATAGCGCCGTTAAATCCAATAGCACAATGTCTCTCAACGATTTCCAACAACGCAGCTTTTACCACAGCATTCGATTTAAGCTGTTGTTGGTGGCACTGACCCTGGCCGCAATCCCCTGGGCCGGATACCGCTATATGCAGGAGACCGAGGCCTTTCTACGCCAAGGCCAGGAGAAGGTTCTACTGGGCACAGCCCAAGCCATTGCCACCGTGCTTCACAATCGGGAAGACCTGTTTACCGCCGGAACCGATTCAGAATGGACCCTCTATGTACACCCTCTCCATAGCACCATTCAACTGGATGGCTATACAGAGGATTGGGAGCCATATCTGCGCAATACACGCCACTACGACAGCGGCAATACCCTTGCATTTGATCACATAGTTGCGGAAAAGGGGCGTTATCTCTACGTGTTATTTCAGATCAAAGACGACAGTATTGTGTACCGATCACCGGGCAGTAATAAACTGGATCGCAATGACCACTTGCAGATAGCCTTGGAACAATCTGATGGCACCACAAACCGCTACCTGCTTGCCACTTCTGCCCCTGGTTGGGTCAATGCTCACCAGGTATCGGTTAACCCCAGCAGCAATCTTCCAGCAGTGCCTGAGACACGCATCAAAGGCGAATGGCAGGAGACAGCCGACGGTTACACCATCGAAATCCGCATTCCTCGCTACCTGCTGGGCAACCGACTGGCATTCGCCATCGCCGATGTAGATGATCCAACCAGCCGCCATATCAACACGGTTCTCAGTACCGCTGGCACCAGCCAAATAGATGATCTTGGCATACTTGTTACACCATCCCCAGGAATCGAGCACATTATCAGTAGTCTTGAACATGAAGATGCCCGCATCTGGGTGCTTGATGGCCAACGCAGGGTCTTGGCTCAAAAAGGCACGCTCACCAGCACCAGCCAAATACAATCTCGCAATGCTGCCACCCACCCTTTGCTACGCACCCTGTTTCAGATGGTATTGCAACAACCAACCATCTATTTCAAGGACGATTTTGCCGGTGCCTCCCGCCTACATGGCGCAGAGATTGAATCAGCTCTCACCGGCCAACCAGAGATCCGCAGACGTCACACATCAGATGGAGAAGCAATCATCCTCTCTGCTGCCTGGCCCATCCGCTCTGAACAAGGCATTCTTGGCACTGTACTGGTGGAACAAAGCACCAATGAGATTCAATCGCTACAGAATGAAGCATTGGAACGCCTATTCAGCATCACCATCATCTTCTTTGTTGGTACCAGCCTGGTGCTACTTGGTTTTGCCTCCTTCCTCACTGCCCGAATCCGCAAGCTACGCAACCAGGTCGAAGCAGCGGTCACCACCGACGGCCGAATCACAGGCGAGGTAAAGGCAAGCCATTCCAGAGACGAAATCGGCGATCTGGGCCGCAGCTTCTCCAACGTGCTAAGCCGTTTGGGAGAGTACAACCGTTACCTGGAGGCTATGGCCTCTCGGCTGGCCCACGAACTACGCACTCCACTGACTGTGGTAAAGACTTCGCTGGAAAATATTGAGGTGGAACAAGACTCTACTGACCGAGAACGTTACCTGTTGCGGGCCAAAGACGGTGCGAACAGATTAGGTCTAATCCTACACCGCATGCGTGAGGCAACTCGCTTAGAGCAACTTCTACAACAGTCCGAGCCGGAAAAATTCAACCTTACTGAGCTAGTACAGGTTGCCGCAGAGAATTACAGCACCGTCTATCCTGAATCTAAATTCAACACCACCTTACCTGAGAGTTCGGTGCATATCACCGGAACCCCAGACCTCATCAGTCAAGCACTGGATAAGCTAATCAGTAACGCTGTTGACTTTCACACTCCAAACACCTCAATCAACATTGAGCTAAATCAGACTGATACCAAAGTCAGCCTAAGCATAAGCAATAAAGGCCCACCTCTGCCAGAAAGCCTACACCATGAGCTATTTGAATCTATGGTATCAGTGCGCCCAGAAAACTCCTCAGAGCCACATCTGGGGCTGGGGCTATATCTCGTACGGCTGATCTGTGAATTTCATGGTGGCAAGGTAGAAGCTGCTAACCTGCCAAATAATAGCGGCGTTGTGTTTAAGCTGGCATTACCTGTTGCTGGCTAAATACTATTCCTGACATGTGCCACAAAGCAATCAACCCAACGACAACCTTCAGTATCCCTTAGGTGCGTATAACTGGCCAATAGATTTTTATAAACAATACCATCATTTTTGCCATCAATTCCCGTACCACGAAGCATCTCATAGGCATAAGATATTTCATCACTAAGGTTTTTTAATTCAGAATAATGAAACTCATGGGCTGCTATTTCATTTGCCTTGCTTACAGAGTTTGGCCATGGTGATTTACCTGTCTCTCGTAGCTTCACATAGCCCCGTCCTTGCGGACGGTCGTGCATAACGGCATCCGCCGGGACGGCACCCACCATACTGCAAGTTTTTCCTCTCCAGTTCAGGCTGCGTGCAAGATACATTAACCCGCCACATTCCGCATAAGCAGGGCCGCCTGATGCTATAAAATCATGGATTTCTTTTCGCATGGCACTATTTTTTTCCAGGGCTTCCATGTGTACTTCAGGAAACCCCCCACCAATGAATAGACCATCCACGTCCGGCAAAGAGGCATCGTTTAAGGTATCAAATGGCACCAACTCTGCACCAGCATTGGCTAAGGCATCAAGATCACCTGCATAATAAAACCCAAAAACAGCATCCTGAGCTATACCTATACGCAGATCTGGTGTTACTGATAGGCTTTCAGTTGGTGACATAGGGAGAACAGTTTGGCTCTCCTCTGCTAATGCTATCAGCCTTGCAAAATCAACCTGCTCTGCAACCGCTGCACCAATGCGCGTAATAATTTCTTCTCTTTCCCTGGTTTCATTGCTTGGCATAAGTCCTAAGTGGCGCTCTGCAATCAGTACATCAGATGAATGGTGTACCGCACCCATTACTGGGACATCGGTATAGTATTCAATTACCCGCCTTAGTTTCTCTTCATGCCTGTATCCACCTACCTGATTAAGGATTACAGCACCAATTCGAATGCCCAGTTCAAATGCTTGATAGCCAAGAATAAGAGGTGCAATACCTCTGGTCATGCCGCGTGCATCAATAACAAGTACTACGGGTATATCAAGTAATTCAGCAAGGGCAGCATTGCTATTGCCACCATCCAGATCCAGGCCGTCATACAGCCCTTTATTGCCCTCAATGATGCCAATATCCACCCCCAACATATGCTGTTCAAAGGTGGCTTGAAGCTCCGGCCTGGACATCACATGAAAGTCCAGATTATGGCATGGTCTGCCTGCTGCACTGGTTAACCAGAGTGGGTCAATATAATCAGGGCCTTTTTTGAAAGGCTGCACAATCAACCCTTGTTGCCGCAATGAGGCACACAGACCTATGCTGATGGTGGTTTTACCGGATGATTTATGGGCTGCGGATATGAATAGGTTAGCCATGGATGAATCGTTTTTCACATACACCCAGACGGCTTTGGCAGCCCCGCATAACGGCAAGCCTGTTTTCTAGGGTCATAAGGGAATAAGCCATACAGGTATCTGATATTGCCCTTTTCCTTGCCCAGCTTTTTGCCAATTTCCCGCGTGAGGATACGCATTGTTGGAGCCATTTTGTATGACCCATAAAACCCACGCAAGAACTGGATGACCTCCCAGTGTTCCTCAGTTAGCTCCTGATTATCCGCTTTGGCCATAACATCGACCACAGCAGGTTCCCATTCATCAAGATTAATCAGATAACCTTCGGTATCTGTTGCCAGGGTTTTTTCGTGAACCGTTATGCTCATCTAAAGCCAAGCCTGAACTTTGTCATATTCCACGCTGAGATCAACAAAGCCATCATAATCCACCAGCTGAACCACTTCCATAATCTTAGTAGATGCGAAACCTCTGGCCTTTACATCAGACTCTAGGCAATAGAGGCTGATTTCATCAGTTGCATTAACCAGGTCTGCTGCAACAGAAGAACCTTTAACGACTGCATAAATACCATCTTCTATAAACAATAAAGCACTGCCTTTCTTGGCATAACGCAGGCAACTCTCGAGTGAATTTTTCTCGTATGGCGATTTATTAATTGTATGCAGAATGGCCATAATTACTGCCGATTAAAAACTAAAAATGACATCTTGTGCATCCATCAAATCTTGAATTTTGGCATCACTCAGCATCTCAACCTCTATCACCAGATCCCTCTGTTTTAGTCCTCGGGTCGCCATTGCATCAGTCGCAACATAAATCTTATCCACGTCATACATATCCAGAGCACGCAGGGCTGGGGATATATTCTTCATATCTACGTCCAATGTATCTTGGCCTTCCTTGAGTTGAAACACACCGTCATCAATGAATAGCACGGAGATATCCTGATCAAAAGCAGCACCAATCAATACCACATCAATTGCTTCCATCGCATAGCTACTGCCATATGGCGCTCGGCGGTTCACATATAAAAATTTCTTCACCACCAGTACTAATCCCCAAATACAACTAGCCGATCAGCTAAGATAGCTGCTTCAATCAGCTGTCCCAAACCGGAGATTCGAAAACCAGGGGCAAGATTATGGGCGTCCTTCCCAAGGCGTTTCATCTCATTCTCATCTATGATGCCACGACGCTGGGCAGCCGCCACACAGACAACCATATCCAGACCAAACTCAGCCGCCAATTCAGACCAACGACCAACCACATTACGATCATCCTGCGGCGGTGAAGTAAGGCGGGTGCCATTATTGACCCCATCGTGGTAGAAAAACACCCGCACCACTTCATGTCCCTTGGCCAGCGCAGCCCGAGTGAACTGGTAGGCAGAGTCACTTGTCTGATGCTGATAGGGGCCTGCGTTAACTTGTATGACGAATTTCATTAGACCTATAATAACTTAGGAGGCAGTGCTTCCCAAATGTGCCAAGAACAGGCCGCTGTTTCTGGACGGACACTAACTACATGATTTGTCGCATATAAGGTAAAATCACCAGTTCTTAGCTGCACAGTAACATAGGACAATATGACGCAAATAACCAACAGGCTCAGCCACTGGTTGCTCGGAATTGCTATTGGGGTTCTGGCTTCTCTGCCTGCAAGCGCAGATGAGGACATCCGCCTGCCCGAAATTGGCGCTCCATCCGGTGTCATTATTACTCCAGCCCAAGAACGGCGACTCGGGCGAGCATTCATGCGTAGCGTCCGTAATCATTACCCGGTCATCACTGATCCACTAATGTCGGATTACATTCAATCCCTGGGGAACAGACTGGCATCACACAGCAGCGCTAGTGGACAAACCTTTAATTTTTTCCTCATTGATAATGATGTGGTCAATGCTTTCGCTGGCCCAGCCGGACATATCGGCATCTTCACCGGCCTCCTTCTAACTACAGAAACAGAGAGCGAGCTTGCTTCTGTCGTGGCCCACGAAATAGCTCACGTCTCACAAAAACATCTGGTGCGCACATTTGACGAAGTCAGCCGCATGAATCTTCCCATGGCAGCACTAACCTTGGCCGCCGTCCTGGTTGGGGGTGGGTCTCAACTTGGATCAGCTGCAATGGCTGGTCTCCAGGCGGGAATGGTGCAAAATCAGATCAACTTTACCCGCGCCAATGAAAATGAAGCTGACAGGATAGGCATTAAAACCCTCGCTGAGACAGGATTTGACCCCAGATCCATGCCGGTTTTCTTTGAACGTATGGGACGTGCTGGCCGCTTTGTTGGTTCAGAACTACCTGAATTTCTGCGTACTCACCCTATCACTATTAATCGAATTGCAGAGTCAAGGGGTCGGGCTGAAACCTACCCCTACCGCCAATATCCAGCAGATACCCGCTACTACCTGCTGCGTGCCACCCTGAAAGAAAAGCAGCATTCTAACCCAAAGGATGCCGTACTGTTTTTTCAGAAAACCTTGACCGATGGCCGCTATCGTAACGAAATTGGCCAACGGTATGGCTATGTTCTGGCACTGATACGCAACCGTGACTACAAGACAGCAAGATCTGAGCTGGACAAACTTCTCAAGGCCGAGCCACAGCAGATAGCCTTTCAGATTGCAGAGGCCAACCTGTATCAAGCATCGGGAGATCTGGAACGAGCAATAGCCACACTCAAGGACGCACTGGAGCTATCACCAGGCAACTATCCTTTGACCATGAGCTATACCCAAACACTGCTATACGCCAATCAACCAGCGCTTGCACGCGCGACACTGGAGAAACTTGCCCCCACACGCCCCTATGATGCAAGCATGTATGAAGTACTCGCACAGGCTACAGGTGACTCTGGTGATGTCAATCTGGCGCATGAGTACCTGGCAAGCCACTACTACCTCTCCGGCCGCCTTATCCAGGCCAAGCAACATTTAGAAATCGCTCTACGTGATACCGAAATCAGCCTATTCAGAGGAGAACGCATGTCTGCCCAGCTAAAAAGGGTGCAGCGAGAACTTGCTGAATTAAATCAACGCAAATAATCAATTCAGGCATGACTATCGATCCAAAACGCCGAACCATTCTGCATGGCACACTGGCTGCTGGTGCTCTGGGAGCAGCAATCTGCGCAGGCCTGGTGCTGCCTCGCAGGGCTATGGCAACCTGGCCTAAGGACGCCTTTCATGCCTCTGAGATCACTGAGGCACTGAGAATCCTGACCGGCAGTGGTCATATCACACCGGCAGCAGATAAAATCCAGATCGAATCACCAGATATTGCAGAGGGCGGCACTGCCCATATCAGCATCTCCTCCAGTCTGCCAAATATCTCGTGCATAAACATCCTTATACCGGATAACCATACTCCGCTGGTCGCCAGTTTTCACCTTGGCAGCGGGGTTGCGGGAGCTATTACCACAAGGATTCAGATGGCCGCATCAGGTAATATTCTGGCCGTCATTGAAGCCGGAGAAAAGCTGTACAGCGCGACTAAAAGGATAGGTGTCTTCCCCGGCAGCCACTCACTCCCATAAACAACACGCCATGGCCAAATACCCCATAGAAATTCGCGCAAAGCACCGATATGGAATAACTACCATCAGTGCTCTGATGACCCACCCAATGGCGTCAGGTGGCAACAACAACCCCACCAACTTACAGCACCATGCCCATTTTATCCAGAAAGTAACCTGCAAATATGGGGATACAATTCTGCTAACTGCCCAATGGGGTGCTGACATGCCTGAAAATCCCTACTTATCTTTCGGTTTTAAAGGTGGTGTCAGGGGTGATATAGTCACCCTCAACTGGGTAGACAACAGAGGTGGTCGCCACTCTGCCGATGCCACAATCAAATAATCATCCTGCGGATTATTATTAGACAGCGGCATTCAATTCCTGGCTCCATCCCCACCTAGTTGCTACAATACAGTGTTTTACAGATCATATAAATCTAAGGTTCAAACAAATCGCATGATACGCACATTGCTTCTCGGTCTACTGGTAGTATTAACAACCTCAGCTGTGGGGGGCGAAACACCCACCATGCCAGAGATAAAAGCCACACTTGAAAGCGGACAACCTGACAAAGCCATTGAGCAGATTGACGTCTTACTAGCAAACAATCCAGACGACCCAGAAGCCAGGTTTCTTAAAGGCCTGATTCTGGTAAATCAAAATATGACTGAGAAAGCCATCACGATATTTGAGGCTCTCACTAAAGATTATCCAGAGCTGCCTGAGCCATACAACAATCTTGCAGTATCCTACTCAGCTCTGGGACGCTTTGACGATGCACGCAAAGCACTTAACTCCGCCATCACCACCCACCCAAGCTACGCCACTGCTCACGAAAACCTTGGCAACATCTACGCCATGATGGCAGCGGAGGCATACGACCATGCCTTATCTCTGGACGAGGAAAATACTGCCGCACGAGATAAGCTGGCCTTGATGAGTGAGCTTTTTTCCATCGAAACCATTAATAAACCCCCTCAAGCAACTCGCAAAATACCAACAGCCACTACTGAAGCTCCTGACAAGCCAATAGTCATTGCCAAGCCAACAATCTCACCCCCAGCCATAGCTGTTGCTGGCAAGGCACCCGAGAACGACCCTGAGATCAGCATGCCACTCATTGCCGAAGCGCAAAACCTTGAAGCAGAAGCCAGCAATAACAATACTCCAGACCTTGAGCAAGGCCTGCTATCCACCGCACTCAGTTGGGCAAAGGCATGGTCAGACAAAGACTCAGACGCCTATCTCAGTTTCTACCACACAAAATTCAAGCCCAACAAACGCATGTCGCTCTCATCATGGGAGAAGCAGCGTCGGCAGCGTATAGCTAAGCCCAGTTTTATTGAGGTTGAAATCATTAACCCGGTGGTAACCCTACTCGGTGACAATAAGGCTAAAATTGTATTTCTCCAGGCCTATAACTCAGACACCTATGAAGACGAAAGCCAAAAGATGCTGCAACTGGAGAAATCAGGTGATAGCTGGAAGATCACTAGAGAAGTGTCTTTGCAATGAGTCTGAGGTGCGCCTGCCTGCTGATAATAATCAGCGCAATATTGCCACTGAATGCAGGTGCCTCCCCAGATGGATCTTCATCGTTAGAGTCAGGCCTTACCGAAGAAACCCTGCTCGTTGACACCCTGAATTACATCCAGGAGCAGCGTCTGGATGATGCGCTACATAGTATTGAAACCCTGGTTGGGCTAAACCCAAAATTCCGTCTGGCACAACTGGTTTATGGCGATTTGCTATTAGCTAAAAGCAAACCGATCAGTGAATTTGGCAATTTTTCTCCGGACGAAAGAACCAACATCAATGCGCTGCGAGAAGAAGCTCGCTCACGCCTTCGCGGACACAGATCCACCCCTACTAAAGGCACACTCCCAGCTAACCTGCTGCGCTTGGCATCAAGTCAAAAGCAAGTGGTGGTAATTGACCTGGAAATGTCACGCCTCTACCTGTTTGAAAACAAAGACAACAAACTAAACCTGCTGGCAAATTATTACGCATCCAGTGGCAAAAATGGTGCCGTTAAGCTCTTGGAAGGTGACAGAAAAACACCTGTTGGGGTGTATTTCGTTTCACAATACATACCTGGTGATGAGCTGCCAGATCTCTACGGCGCTGGCGCTTTTCCAATCGACTACCCAAATCCATGGGATCAGAGGCTCGGCCGTACCGGACACGGCATCTGGCTACATGGAGTTCCCAGCAACACCTACAGCCTGACACCAAGATCAAGCAATGGCTGCGTAGCCATAGCCAATGCAGACTTCAAATCCATCACCCCACTCATAGAAATCGGCAAAACCCCGGTAATCATTGCTGAAAAGGTAGATTGGCAAGAGTCCTCAATAATCCAGAAACAACGCTCATCACTAGAGAAGTCTATAGAAAAATGGCGTCAAGACTGGGAGAGCCTAGACATGAGACGCTACGCTACCAACTATTCCCGCAAATTCCGCTCCGGCAAGCACAATTACAGCAGTTGGGTTGAGCGTAAAACCATAATAAACCAGCGTAAAACCAGCATTAATGTTGGGCTTTCAGACATGAGCATCTTTTCTGACCCCGGTGAACAGGGGCTGGCAGTGGTTAAGTTCCAGCAAAGCTACGAGAGCAATAATTACAATGGTAACGCAGATAAGCGCCAATATTGGAAACATGAGGAGGATGATGTTTGGCGGATTGTGTATGAAGGGGCTGGTTAAAGAGACAATTGCCATGAGCATAATCAAATGGGATCCAGATATGTTCAGCGTGAAAGATCCCAACATAGATGATCAGCACAAAACGTGGATTTCCATATTAAATTCCCTTTACAACAACCTGACGGCTAAAGGCACCGCAGCGCAATCTCGTAAAATACTGAATGCCATGCTGGAATACACCCAGATGCACTTTGCAACAGAAGAGAAGTTGATGCTTAGTATTGACTACCCCAAATACAAGGAACACAAAGTATCTCACGACAGATTTATTGACAAATTAACCGGATTAAAACATGACCTTGACGCTGAAGACGACATACTGGGAATTGATTTGCAGCATGTTCTAGAGAGCTGGCTAAAACACTGGCTGGTAGATCATATCATTAACATGGACAAACAATATTCCGCATACTTGCCTGCTAAATAATATGGCCTCAGGGTTAAATGACTAATGACTGCTCGCCTCGGCCTCCTGATATTCTTTTCTATCCTGCTTATCGCCTGTGTCAGGCCTGTGTTGCAGCCGGAAGATGTAGTATTTAGTGAATCCAAGCTGCCGGAAAAATGGCTGCTGGAAGGCCGTATCGGCATACAACTACCCAGTCAGTCCTGGCAAGCTGCAATCCACTGGCATCAGTACGGTGAGGATTTTGAGATTAGCCTGCGTAGCCCGTTTGGCCGAGTATTGAGACGCATACAAAAACAGGATGAAGATGTAGTGCTGGTTGATGGGGATGGGCAAACCTACTACCGCAGTGCTGGCGAGCTGGATCATCTGGTTAGTGAGCAGCTCGGAGTACCGGTACCAGTTAGCAGCTTACGCTATTGGATCCTAGGCCAACCTCAGCCAGGCCGATCCTGGCAATTACTGGATTCTGCTCAAGGAGTGGCGCAAGGTTTTTCACAGGAGGGTTGGAAGATCCGCTTCCACGGTTGGTCATTATTCAACGAACGGATGCTACCTGCGCGGCTGACGTTACGGCGTGATGCAATCAAGGTGCGGTTGGTGCTACATGAGTGGTCCACAGCTCCTGTGGAATAAGGATTTACTGGCAATAATTGCTGCTTGAGGAATTAAATCACCGCAGGCCCAACACATCCTGCATATCATACCGGCCAGAGTCCTGTTTGCTGATCCACAGCGCAGCACGGGCAGCACCACTAGCGAAGGTCATGCGGCTGGATGCCTTATGCACGATCTCCACTCTCTCCCCTGGGGTGGCAAACCAAACACTATGCTCACCAACCACATCACCGGCTCGAATGGTTGCAAAACCAATCGTTTCACGATTCCGCTCTCCGGTTTGACCTTCCCGACCATATACGGCGCACTTATTCAGATCACGGCCCAAAGCATCAGCAACCACTTCACCCATACGCAAAGCCGTACCTGACGGTGCATCCACCTTGTGTCTGTGATGGGCTTCAACAACCTCAATATCTGCATCATCACCCATCACTCGGGCAGCTATATCCAGCAACTTGAAGCAGAGGTTTACCCCAACACTCATATTTGGCGCAAACATAATGCCAATACTCTGCGCAGCCTTATCTAGCCGCTGCTTTTCTTCATCACTAAGGCCGGTGGTACCAATAACCATATTCTTGCCAGCAGCACTACAGATCTCAAGATGAGCCATGGTAGCGGCTGGTGCCGTAAAGTCGATCAGCACATCAAAGTCATCAACAATATCACTAAGTGCCCCAACGAGGTTGATCCCCAGCGACCCGACACCTGCCAGATCACCAGCATCCACACCTATCAGAGTATTCTGTGGATGCTCAGTAGCGGCTCCCAATACAAGACCTTCAGCATCCTGAACAGCCTGAATCAAGGCCTTTCCCATACGCCCTGCGGCACCAACTATAGCTACTCGAATCATTTAGAATCCTATCCCTTCAAAGAATTTCTTTACCCCATCCAGCCAGTTGCTTGAATGAGGGCTATGGGTAGAACCACCTGCCTTCATGGACTCTTCCAGTTCTTTCAGTATTTCTTTCTGGCGGTCGGTAAGGTTTACTGGTGTCTCAACCAGAACTCGGCATAACAAATCACCAACAGGGCCACCTCTTACCGGCTTTACACCTTTGCCACGCATGCGAAATAGTTTACCGGTCTGCGTGCCTGCTGGAATCTTCAAAATTACCTTGCCATCCAGCGTAGGAACCCCCAATTCACCACCAAGAGCCGCTATGGTGTAGCCAATAGGAACCTCACAAAACAGATGATTATCTTCGCGGGTAAATATCGCATGATCACGCACCACCACCTGCACGTATAGATCACCTGCAGAACCGCCACGGCTACCGGCTTCACCCTCACCTGCCAAACGAATGCGGTCACCCGTATCAACCCCCGGAGGTACCTTTACCGAGAGTGTTTTGGTCTCCTGCACCCTACCCTGCCCTCTGCAACTTGGGCATGGATTCTTTATCTTATTCCCTGCACCATTGCAGCTGGGGCAGGTCTGTTGAATCGAGAAAAATCCTTGCTGCATCCGTACCTGACCATGACCGCCACAGGTAGTGCAGGTTTCAGGCTTACTGCCTTTCTTGGCTCCAGTGCCACGGCAAGTCGAACACGGCTTATGGGCAGGAACCCGGATTTTGGTCTCGGTTCCCGCAACTGCCTGCTCCAGGGTAAGCTCCAGGTTATAGCGTAGATCAGATCCACGATTGGCCTGTTGGCCACCGCCGCCCCGGCCACCACCGAAGATATCACCAAATATATCGCTGAAACTTCCGCTTCCATCAAAGCCACCTGACCCTCTCGGCCCGCCCATAGATGAATCGACACCGGCATGGCCAAACTGGTCATAGGCCGCACGCTTCTGCGCATCAGAAAGAATCTCATAGGCCTCTTTAGCCTCCTTGAAACTCTTCTCTGCTATTTTGGCTTTACCACCGGTATTGCGGTCTGGGTGGTACTTCATAGCCAAGCGACGGTAGGCCTTTTTCAGCTCCGCCTCACTGGCATTTTTGCTCACACCCAGGACTGTGTAATAATCACGTTTTGACATTCTTTAGCTCTTGGCTTGCAGTTTACGATTCCCAGACGACAAAAACGTGCAGGCACATCAGCACCTGCACGTCATAAGCCTCTAGTCAACCGCTAACTACTTATTTTTTATCGTCTTTTACTTCTTCAAACTCAGCATCGACAACATCACCATCGCCAGATGACTGATTACCTTCAGATGCACCGCCAGCCGCCGCCTCAGCAGCACCCGCATCGGCGCTCTGCTCGGCATAGATACGCTCAGCCATTTTACTGGAGGCATCAGTCAAGTCCTTAGTCTTGGCTTCGATCTCTTCCTTATTGTCGGACTTCACGGCCTCTTCCAGGTCGGTGATGGCAGTTTCAATACTGCTTTTCTCATCCGCTTCAAGCTTGTCACCCAGTTCTTCCATGGACTTTTTGGACGCATGAATCATGCTGTCAGCCTGATTGCGCACAGTCACCAGTTCATGGAACTGCTGGTCTTCTTCAGCATGGGCCTCGGCATCCTTCACCATCCGGTCAACTTCATCATCACTGAGGCCGGACGAAGCCTTGATGATAATGGACTGTTCTTTACCAGTAGCCTTGTCTTTAGCTGACACATTCAGGATACCGTTGGCATCAATATCAAAATTCACTTCGATCTGCGGCACACCACGTGGGGCCGGAGGGATATCAGAGAGATCAAAACGACCCAGGGATTTGTTGCCTGTGGCCTGCTCACGCTCACCCTGTAGCACATGCACCGTTACCGCCGTCTGATTGTCATCAGCCGTTGAAAAGGTCTGGCTCGCATTGGTGGGGATGGTCGTGTTCTTGTCTATAAGCTTGGTCATAACACCACCCATGGTCTCAATACCCAGAGACAGCGGGGTCACATCCAGCAGCAATACATCTTTAACTTCGCCACCCAGTACGCCACCCTGGATGGAGGCACCAATAGCAACCGCCTCATCCGGATTTACGTCACGGCGTGGCTCCTTACCAAAGAACTCCTGTACCACTTCTTGCACCTTGGGCATGCGGGTCTGACCACCAACCAGGATTACTTCATCAATTTCAGATGCGTCCAGTCCAGCATCCTGTAGCGCTGTACGGCATGGCCCGATGGTACGGTCTATAAGATCATCAACCAGCGACTCCAGCTTGGCGCGGGTCAGCTTGGTATTCAGGTGCTTGGGGCCGGATGCATCGGCGGTGATGTATGGCAGATTAATATCCGTCTGCTGGCCGGAAGACAGCTCACACTTGGCCTTCTCAGCACCTTCTTTCAGTCGCTGCAGGGCCAGAGGATCATTGCGCAGATCGAAACCCTGTTCCTTTATAAACTCTTCAACCAGGTAGTCGATGATGCGCAGATCGAAGTCCTCGCCACCCAGGAAGGTATCACCATTGGTGGAGAGCACCTCAAACTGATGCTCACCGTCAATCTCAGCGATCTCGATGATGGATATATCAAAGGTGCCACCACCCAGATCAAATACAGCCAGCTTCTGGTCACCGCGTTTTTTGTCCATGCCATAGGCCAAAGCAGCAGCGGTAGGCTCATTGATGATGCGCTTTACATCCAGGCCAGCAATACGCCCAGCATCTTTAGTAGCCTGACGCTGGGAATCGTTGAAGTATGCAGGGACGGTAACCACCGCCTCGGTAACCTCTTCACCCAGATAATCCTCGGCAGTCTTTTTCATCTTCTGCAGGATCTTGGCAGCAATTTCAGGGGCAGCCATTTTTTTGCCATTGGCCTCAACCCAGGCATCACCGTTATCTGCTTTTACGATGTTGTAGGGCACCATCTTGATATCACGCTGAACAACATCATCTTCAAAACGGCGACCAATCAGCCGTTTAATGGCAAACAGGGTATTTGTAGGGTTGGTTACAGCCTGCCGCTTGGCAGCCTGACCTACCAGGACATCACCATCGCCGCCATAGGCAATGATGGATGGCGTTGTGCGGTCGCCTTCGCTGTTTTCGATAACCTTGGCGCTGTCACCTTCCATCACTGCTACGCAGGAGTTGGTGGTGCCCAAGTCGATTCCGATGATCTTACCCATTAGTTGAGGTCTCCAATACGAATGTCGTAATACTTAATATTTCTTCACTGAGTTGTAGATGGGGCGCTTAAACTGCTTTTCAAGTCGCCTGAGAAACGATAACCATCGCTGGCCGTACCAGGCGACCATTGAGGGTATAGCCCTTTTGCACCACGTTAACCACGGTGTTTGGATCTACCCCCTCCACAGGCTGCATGGACATGGCCTGATGCAGCGCAGGATCAAAGGTCTGATCCTGCGGATCAATTGCTTCAATGTTGAATTTATCCATCGCCGCAGACAGCAGATTGAGAGTCAACTCCGTGCCTTCGCGTAGTTTATCCAGATCAGCATTTTCCCCATGCGCCGCATCCAAACCCAGCTCCATGCTGTCACGCACCGGCAGCAATTCACTCACAAAGCGTTCCAAGGCATACTTGTGGGCATTGGCCAGATCACGATCATGGCGTTTGCGCAAGTTTTCCAGCTCAGCTTTGGCTCGGACGGCTATATCCCAGTGCTCATCCGCCTTGCTCCTGGCGTCCTCCAGCAATAGCGTCATGTCCTCCTCTGCCGGGGCGACATCAGCCTCAGCCTCAGAGTCAATATCTGGAACCTGCTCCTCTTCAGTTTCAGTTTCAGCATCAGTTACGGCTGCGGTCTGTTCCGCTTCCTGTGTATTTGTCATACCTGATTTCCTCAGAGGCAAGACGCCTCCTCAAACAGTGAGATTGGGCCTATATCTGGGGACAGTTACCGCTGTTTCAAGGCCGCACCAAGCAATTTTGCCGTAATATCCACGATTGGGATTACCCGATCATAAGCCATGCGTGTTGGGCCAATCACACCCAATACCCCTGCTACCTCATCATCAACCTCATAGGGGGCAGTAACCAAGCTGCAGTTATCCAGATTCTGGTACCCGGATTCCTCACCAATAAAGATCTGCACTCCATCTGCCTGCATGCATTGATCGAGCAAGTGCAATATTTCATGCTTTTCGGTAAAAGCATCAAACAGATGGCGCAATACCGACATATTCGACAAATCATTGAAATTCATCAGGTTGGTCTGCCCGGAGATAAAGCAGTCACCAGCCAGTCCATCATCCTGAAAGACCTGCCCTGCCATCTCCACTGCCCGCGCCATGATACGATCCATGTCCACCCTGGCTTTCTGCATATCCTGGAACAGTTGTTTGCGCATACTATCCAGCGTCTGACCTGAAAACGTCTGATTGAGAAAATTTGCGGCCTGTTCAAGTTCCGCACGAGAATACTCCCGCTTGGTATTGATGATGCAGTTATGCACCTCTTCATCATTGGCCACCAGGATGGTCAGCACCCGTGTGCCAGATAACGGCAGGAACTCAATCTGCCGAAAAGCCATGCGTTCCTGCCGTGGCAGCATGACGACACCAGCCATACGGGTAAGCCCGGATAGCATATGAGATGCAGATTCGAGCAGATTATCAGGCTCATGCTCCAGCTGCTCTTTAAGCCGCCCAAGATCTTGTGTTGCCAGTGGCTGTACCGTCAGCAAAGAATCAACAAACATCCGATAGCCTGATACCGTGGGTATTCTGCCAGCAGAGGTGTGGGGGGCAATCACCAGTCCCAACTCTTCCAGATCAGCCATTACATTGCGGATAGTAGCAGGACTCAGATCCAACCCGGCATCACGAGCCAGGGTACAGGAACCTACCGGTTGACCCTCCGCGATATACCGTTCGATCAGAACTTTCAGGAAGTACTGGGCACGCTCGCATATAGCGCCTTCTTCTAACGTCTTTTGTTGTGCCACCAAGCACCTCTAAGCTACTAAAATCGGCTAAATTATCCGTATCACACAGAATGAGGTCAAGCCGTTTCAACCAACGAGCCTCATAGTGGTTGGCGCAATCCCATGGGCGTGATAAGTTGGCACTCATAATGAGCGCTACCTTTCAAGCTATTGGTCTACTCGCAAGGCACCAGGATCCAAGCGTTGGCGAGACCATACTACAACTCGGTTCTATCCTGCGAGATCGCGGATTCAGTATCCTGCTGGAGAACAAAATAGCAGCCCAGTTAGATAGCTGGGAGCTTGGCTCAGCAACACAGGATGAGATTGCCCGGAACAGTGACCTGGTTATTGTCGTAGGTGGCGATGGCACATTGCTGCACGCTGCACGCAGCATGGCCGATCATGATGTCCCACTGCTCGGCATCAATCTTGGGAGACTGGGGTTTCTTACAGACATCTCGCCAGACAATATGTGCCAAGCTCTAAATGAAATCCTCGACGGCAAATATGAAGAAGAGCAACGGTTTCTGCTAAAGGCAGAAGTTGGCCAGGGTGGCGGATCGAGCACCAGCGCTACAGCCTTTAATGACGTAGTCATCCACAAGTGGAATGTTGCCCGCATGATTGAATTTGAGACCTACGTGGATGGGCGATTCGTGGAAACCCAGCGGGCAGATGGTCTCATCATCGCCACCCCAACCGGCTCCACTGCCTATGCCCTCTCTGGCGGCGGCCCCTTGCTCGACCCAGCCTTGAATGCCCTGGTCATGGTACCAATATGCCCTCACACCTTGAGCAACAGACCCATCGTTGTAGGCGGCGACTGTGAGATAGACATTGTCATCTGCGGGCGGACGGATCCAAACAACGTACGCATCACCTGTGACGGTGACAGCAGCCTGGTGTCAGCAAATAAGGAACGTATTCACATCCGCAAACATGATCACAGCATCAGACTTATCCACCCAGCCGGACATGACCACTTCAATCTGCTACGAGCCAAGCTTGGCTGGAGCGAACACCGGATAAATCGGTAACCATGATTGAGAGGTTACCAACCTGCGAGCTAACGGGTTCTATTACCTCGTCTTCCACCCCGTGGTGACGTAGTTTTACGGGTAAATGCTTTGCCTCGTTGCTGTGACTTTAGCTTTGGCTTTGTGAGGGTGTGACGCTCCTCCTTCAACCCTACAGCTTTCAATAACTGCTTTAGCTCATCCGGCTCCAGCTCACGATGACGACCAGCAAACAGGCGATTGCCCATGGTTATGGGGCCAAATCGTACCCTGATCAAGCGGCTGACTTTTGCCCCAACTGCTTCCCAAAGACGGCGCACCTCTCGTTTGCGACCTTCCATGATCACCACATGATACCAACGGTTTGCCCCGGTACCCCCAGATTCCATAACGTGTTCAAAACGGGCTGGGCCATCCTCCAACTCAATACCGGCAGTCATGCTCTTGAGCATATCTTCATCCACCTTGCCCAACACTCGCACGGCATATTCACGTTCAATTTGCTGGGAGGGATGCATCAAACGATTGGCCAATTCACCATCGGTGGTGAATAGCAGCAAGCCGGCACTATTGATATCCAAACGACCCACCGCGATCCAACGCCCACTCTTGAGGCGAGGCAGGCTGGGGAAAACCGTTGGCCGCCCTTCTGGATCAGACCTGGTTACCAGCTCCCCTTCAGGCTTGTTATAGATAATCACTTGGCGCTTGGGAGCAGCCAGCCGACCTGCTTGCACAAGCCGACCATCCAATTTGATTCTATCATCCGCCCCAACTCGATCGCCCAGGCTGGCAATCTTGTCATTGAGATGGATTCGCCCTTCTTTGATCCAGCCTTCTATCTCACGGCGTGAGCCAAAACCGGCATTGGCCAGGACTTTCTGCAGGCGCTCGCCATCTTTCTTGAGTGGGGTATCAGACACGTGGGATCTCGTCGGGGGGAGATTGATCTGTGATGCCAGTTTGAGATTCTTCTTCTGCAGGCTCGTCTTGATCAACAACCTCAGCATCACCACTGGATGATATGCCAGGGATCTCCAGCTCCAGTTCACGATTGATTGAGTCCAGGTCTCTAATCTCTGCCAGAGATGGCAGCTCAGCAAGAGATTTCAGACTGAAGTAATCCAGGAACTCTTTGGTAGTGGCGTATAGAGATGGCTTTCCAGGCACATCACGTTGACCTACTACTCGCACCCACTCGCGTTCCAGCAGGGTTCTAATAATGTTTGTGCTTACGCTAACCCCCCTGACCTCTTCAATCTCGCCACGGGTTACTGGCTGGCGGTAGGCAATCAGCGCCAGGGTCTCCATCAGGGCGCGAGAATAGCGTGGTGGTCGCTCGGCCCATAAGCGGGATATCCAGGGAGAAAATTCAGCTCTGACCTGAATGCGGAAACCTGATCCCACCTCACGTACCTCAATGCCACGCCCTGCATAATCTTCAGCCAGATCTGCAATGGCCTGGCGTACCGCTGTTCGCTCTGGCAGATAGGTCACGTCAAATAATGCCAGCAAATCATCCAGGCTCTGTGGCTTTCCCGCCGCCAACAAGGCCGCCTCAATGATCATTTTTAATTTCTGTTCAGATGACATTATCAATCCTAATCAACTTTCGGCAGGATTCAAGACGAAGAGGAAGCAGCCTTCACATGAATGGCACCATACGGCTCAGTCTGCACCAACTCCAATAGAGATTCCTTCATCAGTTCCAGTATTGCCAGGAAGGTAACCACCACACCCTGTCGCCCTTCTGCATAATCAAATAAAACGCCAAATTCTACAAAACTGTCACTGTTGATCTTACCCAATACCAGCGACATCCGCTCACGAACCGACAGAGTCTCCTTTGTTACATTGAGTTTCGTATACATATCAGCACGTTGCAGAATATCTTTAAAGGCATACAATAGATCCTGCATAGAGACCTCTGGCTCGCGCTTTTCCACGATTTTATCTGGCACCTCCACCTCTGGTTGGAATACATCCCGTCCTTGCCGTGGCAATTCATCCAGATCCTGGGCCGCTTGCTTGTAACGCTCATACTCCTGTAACCGCCGCACCAGCTCTGCCCGAGGGTCATGCTCCTCATCACTCTCCTCTGTTATCCGTGGCAACAGCATGCGCGATTTGATCTCTGCCAACATAGCAGCCATGAGCAGATACTCACCAGCCAGCTCTAAACGCAGATCCTTCATCAACTCCACATAGTCCATATACTGGGCAGTGATCTGGGCTACAGGGATATTAAGGATGTCCAGATTCTGCCGTTTGATGAGATATAGCAGTAGATCCAGCGGCCCCTCAAATGCATCCAGGAAGACCTCCAGTGCATCCGGTGGGATATAGAGATCCTTAGGCAGAGTGACCATTGCCTCACCCTGCACAATAGCAAACGGCATCTCCTGCTGCTGAGGATGTGGAGTGCCGATCCCGTCGGTCTCTGTTTGTTTCATATCCGTACTCAGCGGTAATTCAGCGACATGGCATGCCGCACCTCATCCAATGTCTCACGCGCCAGATCACGGGCATCTTCACAGCCTTCAGCAATGATATTACGCACCAGTTCAGGCTGCTCAATATATTCCTGCGCTCGCTCCTGAATAGGTTTCAGCTCATGTAATACCGCATCAATCACCGGCTGTTTGCAATCGATACAGCCAATAGCTGCCAAGCGGCATCCTTCCTCGGCCCACTTCTTTACATCATCACTGGAGTAGATCTCATGCCATTGCCATACCGGACATTTAGCCGGATCACCAGGGTCATTACGGCGTACCCTATTGGTATCTGTAGGCATGGTGCGCAAAGTCTTTTCAATAGTCGCCACATCATCCCGCAAGGCGATGGTATTGCCATATGATTTGGACATCTTCTGCCCATCCAGCCCTGGCATCTTGGACGCCTTGGTCAGCAGTGGCTGAGGCTCCGGCAGGATGATACGTCCCCCACCTTCCAGATAACCAAACAGGCGTTCACGATCACTGACATTGATGTTCTGCTGGCTATCCAATAAAGCCCGGGCCGCCGCCAGGGCATCATGATCTCCCTGCTCCTGATAAGCCTTACGGTACTGCACATAGAGTCGGGCCGCTTTTTTACCCATTTTTTTAATGGCTGCGGTGGCCTTCTCTTCAAATCCCGACTCCCGACCATAGAGATGGTTGAAACGCCGAGCCACCTCGCGGGTCAATTCTACATGGCATACCTGATCCTCACCCACTGGAACTTGCCCAGCCTTATAGATGAGAATGTCTGCGCTCTGCAACAACGGGTAGCCCAAAAAGCCATAAGTGGCGAGGTCCCGCTCTTTCAGTTTTTCCTGCTGATCTTTGTAGCTTGGCACTCGCTCCAACCAGCCCAAAGGTGTGATCATAGATAGCAACAGATGCAGTTCTGCATGCTCTGGCACCCGGGACTGGATAAACATCTTTGCCTCACCCGGATTAACCCCGGCAGCCAGCCAGTCGATAACCATATCCCAGACGCTCTCTGGAATAATGCTGGGGTCATCATAATGGGTCGTCAATGCATGCCAGTCAGCCACAAAAAAATAGCACTCATATTCATGTTGCAGCTCGACCCAGTTCTCCAACACCCCATGGTAGTGACCAAGATGGAGTTTGCCGGTGGGACGCATACCGGAAAGAACACGGGAGTGTTGGGCAGGAACAGAATTCAAGATATTTACCTCATTAAATGTTGAAACAGTTCAAGGACGACATCAGACCCAGGCAACAAAGCGATGACCACCATGACAATGGGCCACAGCAGTTTACCAAGGATACCAGTAGCGAGAAGCCCCACCAGAATAAATAGACCATACGGCTCTAATCTGGAGTAGATCAGAGCCTGACGCGGGGGCAGAAATCCGGCGACCACTCGGCCACCATCAAGAGGCAATATCGGTGTCAGATTCAGCACCATCAGAATGCAGTTAAAAACTACCCCTGATGCAGCCATCAGGGTCAGAGGCAGGCCAATCCATTCTGAGCTGGGCATAATCCACACCCCCAGTAGAACCACCAGACCCCAGGCAATTGCCATTAGCAGGTTGGCCCCAGGGCCAGCCAGGGCCACTATCGCCATATCCCGCATGGGGTTCTTTAAGTTACGACCATTCACTGGCACAGGTTTGGCCCAACCAAATGGAAAACCCAATATGAAATATGTCACCAATGGCACAGCAATTGTCCCCACTGGGTCAATATGCTTAATGGGGTTGAGGGTAATGCGCCCCAGCATTTTGGCAGTATTGTCGCCTAATTTACCGGCCATCCAACCATGAGCCGCCTCATGCACGGTAATGGCAAACAATGCTGGCAACAGCAATATAGCCAGTCGCTGGATAAAAATATCAAGCTCACCCATCAGTTGATTATCCCTGATTCCATCGATTAACCGTTAAACAGGGAGACATCACCCTTCCCTGCCCGCAACACCACTGCTGATTCATCTGTCATCTCCACCACCGTAGTAGGCTCTAACCCGCAGTAGCCGCCATCAATAACCAGTTCCACATCATGCCCCAGAATATCACGCATCTCATAGGGATCCATGAGCGGCATCTCGTCACCCGGCAGAATCAAGGTAGAACTCATTAGCGGCTCACCTAACTCTGCCAATAGTGCTTGGGCAATATGGTTATCTGGAATCCGAATCCCAATGGTCTTGCGTTTGGCGTGCTGGAGACGCCGAGGTACCTGTTTGGTAGCCTGATGAATAAACGTATATGGCCCTGGAGTAAGTGTTTTAAGCATGCGGTATTGCTGATTTCCAACCTTGGCATAGGTAGAAATTTCAGTCAGATCCCGACACACCAGGGTAAAGTTATGTTTGGCATCCAACTGGCGGATGCGGCGGATACGTTCCATTGCACCCTTGTCACCAATATGACAACCAAGGGCATAGCTGGAATCTGTGGGATAGATCACCAGTCCTCCCTGGCGAATAATATCCACCGCACTGCGGATCAGGCGCAACTGCGGATTATCCGGGTGTATCTGAAAAAACTGAGCCACGTAAAGGAACCGTAAGAATTGATTATTGGGGGGTTATAGGGCGTTAATATTAAGCAGTTGCAGCGCTGGCAATATGAGCAACAGCCCAATCATGCCAGATTGGGACACAACCATCCGGCAAGGGAGGCAAATGTCCCAGCTTACGCCAGGGGTTATCAGGGCCATGATAATCTGAACCAACAGAGGCCAACAGCCCTAGTTCCCGTGCATGTCGCGCCATGTTGAATATTTCGTCACGATTATGCGTACCAGAGACCACCTCCAGCCCTACTCCACCAGCCGCGATGAATTCGGCTAACAGACGCCGCAACTTGGTGCGAGTCAGAGGATATCGCGCCGGATGAGCGATCACAGCCTGACCACCCGCAGCACATATCCAGGATACAGCATCCTCCAACTCGGCCCACTGCCCGGGGACATAACCAGGGTTGCCACGGGTTAAAAATCGCTGGAAGACCTTTCGTTCGTCCTCTACGTGACCGTTTTTTACCAGGAACCGAGCAAAATGGCAGCGGCCAATCAGATGACCACTGGAAAATGCCTTTGCCCCTTCCAAAGCGCCGGAGATACCGACCTTATCCAATCGCCGCCCTATCTCTTCAGCCCGCCAATTGCGGAAACAGCGCAACTCAGCCAGACCATCCTGCAAGGCCTGACACTCAGGATCAATCCCAAGGCCAATCACATGCACAACATGGCCGTTCCAGCTCGCCGAAATCTCAACTCCAGGGCTAAATTCCAGCCCCAAAACCGCAGCTTCAGCAGCGGCCTCGGCTAAACCCTCGGTGGTATCGTGGTCAGTCAGGGCCAACACATCCAGTCCAGCATGGGCAGCATGTTGCACCAATTCCTGAGGGGCTGTGGTGCCATCGGAGGCAGTGGAATGGGTGTGCAGATCGTAAATTAAAGGCATCCGAGCATTGTAACTCAAATATCCAACCAACCCACCCCAAGAAAAGTTGGCTGTAAGCCCCAAACAACCATTACCCCGCTTGCAGCAGCAGTTTTCCCGTTTTGCACTGCGATCATTCGGCCCCGGCCGCGCTTATCTTACCTAAAACTTTAGATTTGTGGTGTAATATATTGAAATTGCCAGTAAAAGTTTACGGAAACTTTTTTATAAACCTTCTGTGAGCCTTATATAACACCGTTTTTTATTTGGGCGGAAATTGCTGTGTCTTCGTTTTCATTCCAAATTTATCTCGGCACAAGCATTTGCCTTGTTAACTGCATTCATTGAGCCTTGCTTCAAGCAAATAATTTCTAAGTTTTCTTTCACTACGCATGACATAAAGAATAAATACTTTTTCTTTTTCAATACGATAAAAAATGCGGCAGGGATTCACAATTACCTCTAGGTAGCGAGATTTTTCAAGTTCAGGTGGCATACGGCCAGATTTTGGGAATTGCTCTAATCGCCCTACACTTGAAAAGACTTTTTGAACTAGACGTTTCGCTGCACTTACCTTATCCAGCGCGATGTATTCCGCAATATCATTTAAATCTTGTAATGCTGGCTCAGTCCATATTATTTGAGCCATTTTTTCATTTTCACCTTGGCTTCAATCTGTGTTAATACTCGTTTTTCAGTGATTGCCGTTTCACCACGAGCAATACCTTCAAGAATACACATACGATCTTGCATGAGTTCATAATCTCTAACATCAACAAGATACGCTGATGGCTGGCCATGCTCCGTTATAAGCACCGGTTCTTTTGAATCATGCAATTCAGCTAGAATTTTCGTTGCTTGGCGTTTTAATGTAGTTACGAGTTCTGTTTTCATAGAGTGATACTATTCTATCACCACAGGACTTGACAAACTTTTTTGCAGACCGGATACAGGGATACAAAGACATTTAGAATCTCAAAGATGATTTTACCTCAAGATCAATTTGCGGCATCGTGTGTATAGCTATACACACTGGAGGCAAAATGCGAACGAATATAGTGCTGAATGATGCACTGGTTGCACAGGCTATGCAGTTGTCTGGTGCATCCAGCAAGAAAGAATTGATTCACAACGCCTTACGAGAACTGGTGCAGGCCAGGAAACAGCAGGCAGAATCACGACAAGGTTTCATCAAAAAATATATTAATCACCCGATCAAACTGGATCTATTCCAACCATTGAGCCGGGATGAAGCCAATGCGAGATAAGTGTTTTATTGACACGAACATTTAGCTCTACACCTTAATTCATGCTGAAGATGAGCCGGTAAAACATCAGCAGGCGGTGTCACTACTTGCTTATACAAACAGAGAAATCGTTGTTAGCACTCAGGTTGTCAATGAAATAAGCAGCAACCTGCTCAAAGCAAGGACTACAATTTCTCATTCTGGGATAGCCTTATCGCAGCCAGTGCGCTAAACAGTGGTTGCGCAATCCTCTATTCAGAAGATATGCAGGAGGGTTTGTCTGTTTACAATCAACTCAAAATAGAGAACCCGATTCACCGGCGTTGAAATTATAAAAAATCATTATCCAAAAAGCTCTGAGTGAGAACCACAGCGTATCAAATGTAGTTCTGTATCATTTATCTCGTAGAGTAACAAAAAGTCTGGATCTATATGGCACTCCCAGGAGGGTTTCCAGTTGCCAATGAGTGGGTGAGGTAAATACTGTTGCGGCAACTCCCCCTCGTCCGCCAAAAGGTCAATAGCCGTTTTTAAACCTTCAATATTGACACGGGGGTTCTTTATCGCCTTTTTGACATCTTTTTTAAACTGGGTTCTTTTCTTGATTGTTCTCATGCAAAATGCTGCTAAAAAGTTGATCTGCGTTGCTGTAAGTTCCGCTTTCGGAATCAGCACTTATCGCATCCAGGGTTTTTTTATTGGGTACTTTCAACTCAAGTGGAAACTCTTTGCGGATTGCGATTTGTTTGAAAAACAGACGGATAGCTTCTGAGGAAGACAGGCCTATTGAGGCGAGTACCTCCTCTGCCTGAGCTTTGATGTCAGGGTTTATTCTGCTTCTGATTGTATCGCTGTTTGCCGTAGTCATTTTAATATTGCCATAATATGCTTGTACGATAGATCAAGTGTAGCACGGATGCGCTACGCCAGCACATAGAGCGCAATGCCAACCTTGAAATATGGAACTGAACCCAAATCATTGGGTCTCAGACAAGCAAAATATATAATCACTATTTGTGATCAAACGTAACCAGCAACGGAGCAAAGAGTGGACGCAGAAAACCAGCTCACCCAAATAGACAGACCAGCAATGTCACATCGAGAACAGATACACCAACTCCAAACCTATGTAAGTCAACAGATCATCGGCCAGGAAACCCTGATCAACCGGCTCCTGATTGCACTCTTAGCAGATGGTCATCTATTGGTTGAAGGAGCACCAGGACTGGCAAAAACACGCGCTATTAAGGTGCTGGGTGATGGTATCGAAGGTGATTTTCACCGTGTCCAGTTCACCCCTGACCTGCTACCTGCTGATCTTACCGGTACCGAGATTTTTCGCCCTCAGGACAGCTCATTCAAATTCCAACAGGGGCCGCTATTCCATAATCTGATCCTTGCGGACGAGATCAACCGCGCCCCTGCCAAAGTTCAGTCTGCCCTGCTGGAGGCTATGGCAGAACGTCAGATCACCGTGGGCTCTGTAACCTACCAACTACCAAAGCTGTTCCTGGTTATGGCGACCCAAAACCCCATAGAGCAGGAAGGCACCTATCCCTTGCCAGAAGCCCAACTGGATCGGTTTTTACTGCATGTCCGCATTGGTTACCCGGACATTGCCGCTGAGCAGGCCATCCTGCAGTTGGCCAGAGGCGAAGCAAGGCAAGGAGCCAGCACCCCACCGCCACCAGCAAAGCTTAGTCAACAAACCCTGTTTGCGGCCAGAGATGAGGTGCTAGACCTCCACTTGGCGGACAATCTTGAGCAATACCTGCTACAGATCGTGCTCGCCACCCGCAACCCCGGCCTCTATGGTGATGACCTTGCTCAATGGGTTGATTATGGTGCCAGCCCGCGCGCCAGTATTGCCCTTGATCGTTGCGCCCGCGCCCACGCATGGCTGGCTGGCCGGGACTATGTAACGCCAGAAGACATCCAAACCATGGCTCACGACATACTGCGCCACAGGGTGCTGCTGAGTTATGAGGCCGAGGCATCCGGTGTTACACCAGACCGGTTGATTGAAGAACTCATTACCCGCATTGCTGTGCCCTAATCCGGCGATAGCCGGAAGTTACAAGATTCAAGATGATCCACGGCTCTCGCAATCAGCACCCAAAGGCTGCTGTCACCTCAGAGAATAAGATTACCGGCATTGACCGTGTCCAGATCAACCGCCAGAGCTTGATCAAGCTACGCAATGCCGGAGCATCCCTGCCACTCAGGGCGGTAAAGATCCTTGGCCGCATGACCGGAAATTACCTCTCCCGTTTCAAGGGCCGTGGCATGGAGTTTGACGAAGCCCGCCCCTACCAGCCAGGTGACGATGCCCGCAACCTAGACTGGAAGGTCACCGCCCGTACTGGCAAACCCTTTACTAAACTTTTCCGAGAGGAGCGAGAGCGCTCGGTCATACTCTGGGTGGACTACCGCTCCCCCATGCATTTTGCTACCCGTGGGGCATTTAAATCTGTGCTCGCAGCACGACTTGCAGCGCTGTTGGCCTGGAGTGCCATTCATCACAGTGACCGCCTGGGCAGCCTGATCTTCTCCGAATCTGATCATCTGGAGCTACGACCACAGCAAGGCAAACATGCCGTGCTGGAATTTATCCGGCAACTCACCAAACACTTCCCTGAAAAAATAGACGCTACCGACCAGAAGACCCAAACCAGTGCCGCCCGCCATGCCCTGGCTCGCCTGCGTCGAGTGGCCCGCCCCGGCAGCCTGCTCTTCCTGCTGAGCGATTTTCGCTCATTGGATGAAACTGCCCATGCCCATCTGATTCACTTGGCCCGCCACAACGATGTCGTACTGATTTTCATCCACGACCAGCTTGAACAAGAACTGCCTCCTTCAGGCTGGTATCGATTAAGCAATGGTCAACGTACCATTGCCATCGACACCGGGAACAAGGCTACACAGGCCAGTTATAACCAGCGATTCCAAAGCCATGCAGAGCAATTGCAAGACCTGTGCAAGCAAGGAGGCATCCATCTGCTGACCTGTTCCACAGATCAAGACCCTCTTACGGTATTGCAAGATGGACTTGGAAGAAGGCCCACATGAATCCAGCGCCTCAAGAGCTGCCACTGCGGGACATCCATCTGCCAGACCCTATATCCTGGTGGCCTCTGGCACCTGGATGGTGGGGGCTACTGGCACTTATCCTGCTGCTTATCGGGCTATTCTTACTCGGCCGCTATCTATATCGCCGAAGAGTAGTACGCCGAGCCGCACGCAAGGCTCTGGCTCTACTACAGACCCAGCATCAGGCCCACCAGGATGATCACCGGCTGGCAATCGAGTTATCTGTCCTGCTACGCCGCATCAGCCTGAGCCAGTATCCACGGGAAGATGTAGCCAGCCTGACAGGAGCCACCTGGCTCCACTTCCTCGACCAAGGCCTGGAAAAGCACAAACTGCAAGGAGGCTTTGCAACTGGTGCAGGCCAAATCCTGGCTAATGCGCCATATCAACCAGTAGCCGACCTAGACACATCAGCATTACTTGAACTCTGCACCGCATGGGTCAACGCCCTGCCCCCAACCAAATGATTGATTTTTATTGGCCCTGGCTCTTCATCATCCTGCCCCTGCCTTTACTGGTTCGGGCATTGCTGCCTGCTGCGGCAGACCGGCAGGATGCAGCCCTGCGGGTGCCGTTCCTGGATGACTTTGAGACCAAAGGTGAGTCCCTACAGGGCAAACCTCGCCGCCTGGGACTCATCTGGCTTGCAGCACTCACCTGGGTTCTGCTCACCATCGCCGCCGCACGTCCCCAGTGGCTGGGAGATCCTCTGGAGTTGCCAATGAATGGCCGTGACCTAATGCTGGCGGTAGACCTCTCCGGTAGCATGCAGGAAGAAGACTTCCAGTTATCCAGTAAATGGGTGGATCGCCTAACCGCCACCAAAGCGGTTGCCGGGGAGTTTATTGAACGTCGTAAAGGGGATCGCATCGGCCTCATACTGTTTGGCGAACGGGCCTATCTACAAACACCCCTCACCTTTGACCGGCAGACAGTCAAAACCCTGCTGTACGAATCAGCCATTGGTCTGGCAGGAAAAAAGACCGCTATTGGTGATGCCATCGGCCTTGCCATCAAACGGCTCCAGGACAGACCAACTGAGAACCGGGTGCTAATCCTCCTGACAGATGGTGCCAACACCGCTGGCGAGATAGAACCCATCAGGGCTGCAGAACTGGCCGCCAGAAAGCAGGTCAAGGTCTACACCATTGGCATCGGGGCGGATGAAATGGTTGTACGCTCTTTCTTCGGTACCCGAAAAGTTAACCCATCCAGAGACCTAGATGAAAAGGCTTTAACTGCTATAGCCGAAAAGACTGGTGGCCGCTACTTCAGGGCGCGGGATACCGCAGAGCTAACAAACATCTACCATCTGCTGGATGAACTGGAGCCGGTAGAGCAGGAGCAACAACTGTTTCGCCCGGTGCATGCCCTTTATCCATGGCCTCTGGGAGCTGCCTTGGTACTGGCCGGGATAATAGCTGGAGCCGGTGCTGGCTGGAGGCGCAAGAATGGCTGAATTCCACTTCCTGCGCCCACTCTGGTTCCTGGCCCTGATCCCCCTCAGTGCCATCCTCTGGCTACTATGGCGGCGGGTTGCATCCAGTCTGACCTGGCGTGCCGTATGCGATCCAGAACTATTGCCTTATCTGCTGGTTGGAGAACAAGGGACAATCAAGCGCTGGCCTGTCATGGCAGTTGCTCTTGCTGGTCTGCTAGGCATCATAGCCCTGGCAGGGCCAGCCTGGATAAAACGCGAACAGCCCGTATTCCGGGAACAATCCGCCCTGATTCTGGCCCTGGATCTATCCCGCTCCATGGACGCCACCGATATCAAGCCCAGCCGCCTCACCCGCGCCCGACATAAAATTCTGGATATACTAAAGCAGCGCCGTGAAGGGCAAACCGCACTCATCGTTTATGCTGGCACTCCCTTCGTGGTAACACCACTAACCGATGATCAGGCCACCATTGCCTCACAGGTCAGCAGCCTTGAAACCGGCATGATGCCATCTCAAGGCAGTCGCCCGGATCTGGCCGTCAAGCAAGCTACTGAACTGCTACAACAAGCCGGACAAAACCGTGGGGATATCCTATTAGTCACTGATGGGATAGACCCCACAACAACAGACGCCATCATGGCTGCCATGGGCGGCAAGAACCACCGCATCAGCCTGCTGGCAATCGGCACCAAAGAAGGTGCTCCTATCACCCTGCCAAGTGGTGGTTTTCTGAAAAACAGTGCTGGAGAGATCGTACTGCCGAGCCTTAAATCCAAACCGCTGCAACAACTGGCAAAGAACAGTGGTGGCCGCTTCCACGCCATCAGCATCGACGACAGTGACATCCAATACCTGCTGGCCCCTCTTGATAAACAGATGGCCGACAACATTGCCCCGGAATCCACCCTGACCAGCGATCAGTGGCAAGAAGAAGGGCCATGGCTCCTGCTGCTTATCCTGCCGTTGGCTGCCCTTACCTTTCGCCGTGGCTATCTTGGTCTAGCGGTTCTATTTCTGCTCCCCTCAGCCCAAAACGCAGAAGCAATAGAATGGCAGGATCTATGGTCTCGACCAGACCAGCAAGCAGCTAGTGCTCTGCAACAAGGCGATGCAGCCAGCGCCGCACAACAATTTGAAAACCAGGAATGGAAGGCTACAGCCCAATACCGAACCGGCAATTACCAGCAGGCAGCGGAGTCTCTGGAAGGCATCAAGACCCCTGACGCCCTCTACAACAAGGGCAACGCCCTGGCCCAGGCCGGTAAACTGCCAGAGGCACTACAGGCCTATGATGAGGCACTGGCACTAAATCCTGAAGATAAAGACATCAAATACAACCGCGACCTGGTAGAAAAGGCGCTGGAGAAACAGCAACAAGAACAAAACCAGGATCAAGATCAAGATCAAGATCAAGAACAGTCTGATCAAGACGATCAAAAAGAATCACAGCAAGATCAATCAGGAGAGCAGGAGCAACAACAAAATCAATCCGGCGAACAGGGAGAGGAACCCCAACAGGGCCAACAGGAAGATGAACAAGAACAGGCTGCTGAGGATGAGCAAAAGTCAGAAGATAACGAAACCGATAAGGAGCAAGAGGAGTCACAAGAGGAGTCACAAAAAGCATCCCCAGAAGAGGCAACACAAGAGGAGAATAAAACCGATCAAGTAACTGAGCAATGGCTGCGCCGTATCCCCGATGACCCTGGTGGTCTATTAAGACGCAAATTCAAATATCAGTACCAACGCCAACAACAACCCGCCAGGGAGGCACAGCAGTGGTAATTAAACATTTAAACTATGAACACCTATAAAAAAATCATCATCCTTCTGGTTCTGGCAATCGCCCTGCTGCTACAGGCCACCCATGCCATCAGTGCCACCATCACCACCAAGGCCTCTCGCAACCCGGTTACAATTGATGAAACCTTTGAACTCATTTTTCAGGCTACTGGCAGCCCGGACGGCGACCCTGACTTCCGCCCCTTGGAAAAGAACTTTGAGATTCTGGGTAACAGCAGAAGCGAAAGCATCCAAATGATTAATGGCGACTACAGTCGCACCACCAGTTGGACTATATCAGTTATGGCAAAAACAACTGGCAATCTAACAATCCCTGCCATTGCCTTTGGTAGCGACCGCAGTCAGGCAGCAACCATACAAGTGCAAAAGACTGCTGAAACGACACCAGGCTCTGCCGACCAGGACATATTTTTAGAGATCACCGTAGAGCCGCAGACCGCCTATGTTCAACAACAACTGGTCTACCATGTTCGGATCTACCGTGCTGTTAACATCAGCGATGCCTCCCTAACGGCACCCCACTTCAATGACCCGGACGTAATAGTGGAACAACTGGGTGAAGAGCAATCCTTTGAAACCCAGCGTAACGGTAAGCGCTACCTAGTAAGTCAGATAGACTATGCGGTATTCCCTCAGACCAGCGGCACCCTTACCCTTGACCCCGTAATCTTCCAGGCCAGAACCAGCCAGCATTCACGTAACCAGAGACAATTTGGCTTTGGTTCATCACCCTTTAGTATGACAGGCCCAATGAGACGTTATCGCTCAGAAGCCATCAACGTAGAGGTCAAACCAATGCCAGAGAGTGGCGGTACTCCCTGGCTGCCCACGACCAACCTCCAGTTGTCTGCTGTTTGGCCAAAGTCACAGCCGGAATTTCGTGTTGGAGAACCTGTCACCCGTACCCTCATGGTGTTTGCTGATGGACTCACCTCCGCTCAACTGCCAGAAATCAACGCCAAAATACCAGCAGGCTTTAAGCAGTACCCGGATCAACCAGCCATGGAAGACCGAAACACCAGCAGTGGCATTACTGGCATCCGCCAGGAGAAGGTCGCTATAGTCCCAACCAAAGCAGGATCACATACCCTGCCCCCGATAGAGATCACCTGGTGGGATATAAAAACCAACCGCAAACAAACGGCCCGAATACCAGAGACACAGATACAAGTGCTACCCGCCGAGGGCGCAGCCGCCGAACCAGTAATCACTGCCCCCATCACCATTGCAAACCCTGCCAAGACGGTTAAGGAACAGGCCGTACCAGATGAAAATGAAGCACCAGCTTACATACAACAGGAACACAGCATGTACCGCTGGCTCTCACTCTTTTTATCATTGGGATGGTTAAGCACGGCAATAGCCTGGTGGTGGTTAAGAAAACGATACAACACTCAGCCAGAAATCATAGAAACAGAACCAAGCCATACCTTGAAGAGTCGGCAGCAATGCTTGGCTGATCTGAAACATGCCTGCCAGACCAATCACCCTCAGGCTGCCCGTACAGCCATATTGGATTGGGGCGCAACCCAATGGGTCAACTCACCACCACAGGGTCTCACAGATATTGCCTCACGTTTGGATGGGCAGGCAGCACAACAAATCCAGTTGTTGGAGCAAACTCTATACGCAAAAGACAGCAGCACCTGGGAGGGGGGTGACTTATGGAAAACCATTCAGAATTTAACCATACAGCCGATTACAGATAAAGATTCAGACGAAGCATTGGTCAGGCTTTATCCGTAGACGCACCAATTTTATCCGATATTAGGCTTATGAAAGATAACGAGTTTTAAATTTCCCTCTTGAAAGCATTAACAAATACGTTAATATAGATGGATGAATTGGAATATCATCTACTATAGCGAGACGCTCCAAGAAGAGATCATAGCCTTACCTGCGGGAATTCAAGCAAGGTATATTCATCTCACAAGGCGAATGCGTATTCACGGAGTTAATCTAGGGATGCCTCACACGAAACCAATGAAAGATGGATTATTTGAGCTGAGAATGAAATCAAAGGAAGATATTGGAAGAGTTTTTTATTGTACCTTGATAAACAAGCAAATTGTTATGCTGCACTGTTTCATCAAAAAGACTCAGAAAACGCCTCCAAGTGATCTCAAGCTAGCCATCTCACGAATGAAAGAGGTGAAAGCAAATGCTGACACATAAAGAACTCACAAAGAAAATGTTGAGTAACCCTAAAGTTAAATCTGAATATGATTCACTAGAAGAAGAATTTTTACTTTTTGATGAATTATTAAAGGCCCGAATGAATGCAGGGCTTACGCAGTCAGACGTAGCAAATCGTATGGGAACAAAAACACCAGCGGTAGCAAGATTGGAAGCAGGAGGTGGCAACAAACAACACTCCCCTTCAATATCTACGCTTCGTAAATATGCCTCGGCAGTTGGGTGTCATTTGGAAATAAGGCTTGTGCAAAATTAGAAAAAAGCCTAACGGTATATGACTATGAGAACTTCAGTAAAACAATTGAATGAATACCCTTGGGTTTTACGACCCTTCTTCTGGAATCAAAAAAGGAAATATGGGGCAGTCCTTGCGCCAGGTTTGCTGTGGGCCAGAGTGCCAAAATTGTTTGCCGCTGTGGCTTTGCTTTATGGTGCGCTGGACAGAAAATCTTCACCATTAAGCCCGGTGCTACGATCATTGGTTACTGTGCGGGTATCACAAATTAACTGGTGCAATTTCTGTGTTGATATCAATTCCGCTACGCTGGCCAAACGAGCAGGTTCTTTTGAGAAAATAGAGCATCTCCCACAGTGGAAAACCAGTGATCTCTTCGATGAAAAAGAACAACTGGTGCTTGAATACACAGAGGCCGTAACCTACACGGATCAGCATGTGACCGATGAATTAGTGGAGCGTTTAAAAAAGTTTTTTGATGAAGATGGCATTGTAGAATTAACCGGACTTATCGCTTTCCAGAATTTATCCAGCAAATTTAACAGTGCTCTGGACGTACCTTCTCAGGGATTTTGTAAGCTCCCTCAGAACCAATAAGGCAATTGAGCCTTTTTCAACTCCCCTTTCCTCACTTTTCACGAGATATTACCCATGAAGAAAATCGCCCTTACAATTGCATGTGCTTTTGTTCTTACTGGCTGCACTGACTCCGATGAACCAACTACCGGTTCTGCCGACATCAGCCCCGCAAATACACCACAAGTAGCTGATTTGGCCCCTGCCACACCTAAGCCAGCCGAAGTCACACCTATAGCCAAAACTGTGCCCACCACCGTAAAAGCATCTACTACACCAGAGGCAGCTACCACGCCTGTAACATCTGCTGGCGGCACTGATATTGCCGCAGGTGAAAAGGCTTTTGCTGCCTGTGCTGCCTGCCACGGTATTGCCGGCAAAAAGCCACTGAATGAGCTGGCACCAGCTCTGGCAGGTAAGGACGCAGCTTTTATTGCTGAGCAACTACAAGATTTTCGCTCTGGTAAACGTCAGGATCAAAAAATGTTCATCATGAACACAATGGCCGGAGCAATCCCTGACAAAAAGACTATTGATAACATTGCGGCATATTTAGCAACGCAAACGCCAAAATAAGCCTCTACCGACAAGTAGACCATCGGAGGTCATTTTGAGGCTTATTTGAGTCAGATCTCATCACCCAGGGTCTGGGGTTCAGCAAAACAAAAAGATGCTTGCACCAAGATGCTATCCTCTATAAGCTACTGTATATATAAGGGTTTATCCTATTGCCCCCGTAGCTCAGCTGGATAGAGCAATCGCCTCCTAAGCGATAGGCCGGACGTTCGAATCGTCTCGGGGGCGCCATTTTTGCGTAGATCTAACTGACACAACAGGTAGCAACAAAAACATGCAAAGACAACCAACCAATCAAACCTTTTCTGGCACCCGGCAAAGAGGTGCGGTAAAACATGGTCTGTTGGTTACATGTTTGGTTGCCATTGGCATATTAACTCTTGCCTGGTATATGCTGCCGCATGGTTACAGCACCGATATCACACTGATTGGCAAAGGAAAACCTACCATTGTCCTGATCCATGATTCTGACAATATGGCAAGTGACCTGTTCATGAATAACTTCAACCAGGTAAGAGGGGAATTTGCAGCACGGGTTGAGTTTGTCATTGCCGATGTTCATGCGCCTGGAGGCCGTCAATTTGCAAACTCTAATGGAGTTGAGACCGCTAGCGCATTATTTTTCTCCAGCGAAGGGAGTAAGATCACAACAATATACAGACCTCAGGAAGCAGACATTCTCAGAAAAGCGATACAGCAAGCATTTGGCTTCCAGGAGTAACAATTGGCAAAACTTCACCAACTGAATGTCCGCTTTGATGCTTTTGAAGACAGGCTGGTACTAAGTATCAGCACTGACGACGGCAATGAAGTGCGTATTTTTTTAACCCGTCGCTACACCAAGCTGCTGTTGGCTGTTCTGGAAAAACTGTCTGACCAAGGCAATTGTTCACCCACACAATCCAATGCTGCCAAGGGTGCCATAAAGGCTTTTAAGCGTGACGAAGCCCTCTCCAAGGCTGATTTTGCTACTAATTATCAACAGGCCGGTAAACAACAGCCACTGGGCGAAACCCCACTACTGGTTTCAAAGATTAAATATACAATACATCAGTCTGGAGGGAGCGTCATATCCATGAGCACACCGGAAGGAAGTAATATCAACCTTAACCTTACTCAAGAGCTGGCGTTCTCCTTGATCAAACTAATTAATACTGGTGTCACTAATGCGGAATGGATGCTGGGCAAAACATCTATTGAAGAGATTCAAGCTAAGCAATCAGCATCATCTGCCACCGCAGTTCACTAATGCGACATGATAAATTAGGGTTCAGTGCCGCAACCCACAACTTCTATTTAACAACTCCCCGCCCAATAAGAGCAGCGCGCAAATCCTCAATCCGGCGTCGATTGACTCCGATATCTGAGTAACCAAGGCGTGAGGCAGAACGCACCGCAATGATGCCATCGGTGGGGCGAAAGTGTAGTTCCAGGTCATCAACAAAGCCGAAAACCGCACTGCGGCACTCTGCATGAAGGTAGTCGTCCGTCTCTGTCACAATATGAGTACGGGGTAGCCCCGATACCAAATCAAGAGCTACCAGCCAGGCATCACGAGGAGCTACAGCAAGCTGAAACGGAGCAACCTGATGCCCGCTGTCACTTGCATCACTTGAAATGCAGTTCGGCGAAGACGGACAAGGGGCAAAAGCACCATCGGTTACCCTGAGATTAGAGGGACGCTTTCCGGAACAGGAAAAAAGAAGCATAGCGATAATAGCTACCACGGCTGCAATGGTGACGCTTTTCATAGCGGAACTCCTCTCTTGATGTTTGGTGACCACGAAGCATGATGAATACTAGCCAACAAATCTGCATTAATAAAGAGCTACCAACTCATAACTGGTGCTACGCCCACCAGCGTAAGATGAAAGAGATCAAGATGAGTGAGTGCAATCAAATGATAGCGCAATTAAATCAACTTCATTGGCTCCAGCTTGGCAGCTCTCTTATCAAAAGTTACGGTATCTTCACAACCCAGTTGCTGGTTTAAATAAGCGATCAGGGCATCACTGAAATCCCCATTACCCGCTTCAAAAGCCCTTAATGCTTTCCAAGCTACCTCGATATTTTCAACCAATAGCTGTTTGGTGGTGAGCAATCCCTCAAGAATATTTACCAACTCCGGTTTAGTCACTCCGTAGCAACGCTTAAGAACCCAAGCGATTTCAGCCAATGTTATGTGGTTGATCAACCCCGGACGCTCAGGTGTAAGCACTTTTTCAATAAGGCGATTTGCCTTGCCTGCCTGTGCTTTGTCATCCTGTACTAAATATCGGATGACCACATTAGAATCCAGTCCAATCAAGTTGCTGCCTCTTTACCCATTTCCGCAATAGCACTATTCATCTCATCAATGGAGACAGCCTTTTGGGGTTTGGCAATGATGCCTTTAAGCGTAGTGATATCACGATTAGCCGCCACCAGTTGAAAAACACCATTCTCCATTTCAATAAATTCCACCCTATCTCCAGGGTTTACTCCCAAGCGTTGCCGAACAGGCTTGGGGATGGTGATTTGGCCTTTAGTGGTGATAGTGGCGGTGGTCATAGGGTTCTCACTCAGTTTCAGCTAATATATTCCTTACATTAGCCGAGAAGTAAGGATTTTACAAGGCTCCAATTCAGATGCGTCGAACCAGCATTAGGCCGCAGCCGAAGGCTTTGGCGGGGCCGATGCCACCATAGGTACGCCAACGAGTAATTCCAGGTTTACCCAATGCGGACACCCACCATTTGAATCAAGAATAATGCTCGTGGTGACAATGAGTTACTCATAATTCAAATGATGGCTGTCCGCGTTTGCGCTACTTAACCTATGCCTGACTAAGCATCGTAATCTTCTAATAGTTTCTTACACCAGTCAGGTAATTTTTCCTGATGGATTTCCAATCCATCATCACTGAGTGTTGCAACTCGCTGAAATGGGTCATTTGCACACGAATTATTCAATATGTAAACCTGATCGCACAGAGGTAGAGCCTGTTTAATGTATTTTAGTAATCGTGGAATCCTGTTAATAATTTTGTCATCGGGAACGGTGTGTCCGCCTTCACTAACACGTTGCGCTATACGTGCCTGATTTAATGTAGCGATATCCAGATGGATGAAAACCAGTATGACCTGGTATCCCATTGCTTTTGCCTGAGCAACAAAATCAATTTTGGACGGGTGAGAAAATACCGTTTCCATACAGAAACTTCGCCCTTCCATGATGAGTTTTATACGCATCTCTGCTGCTATTTTGGCAGCATCGTAACTATATTTTTCTGGATCATGCGGGTAAAGCTGTTTTGCGAGAATATCAGCATTGATAAAAGGCATTCCCAGGGCTTCAAGACGTGTTCGGTAAAAAGTGCTTTTCCCAGCACCATTGCCACCCGCCAAGACCCAGAGTTGTTTGTTTTTCAATCGTCAGTTTCCAGAAGTGGAGAAAAAAACCCATCTTTGAATTGACCGATAGTGCTCGTTCCAGTCGAATCTAAACGTTCCAGATACCCAGGTTGAGCTTCGCAAACCTGATATTTAACTTTACTGGATGTTACGTTATTAATTAATGATCCGTTACTTCGTTCCGTTTCCAAAGCCTGAAATACTTCAGCAGGATCCACAATCCTGTCATCAACCGATTCAACCTTAATGCGCGCCAGACCAGAGGCCAAAGAGAGCAAGATATCAGGATCAATCATCTCAGAGGCCTGCCGCCCCATATCAGCCCAGTATTCTATCTGTTCAGCCGTGCTACGATGAAAGCGTTTAGCCGTCACAGCGGCCGCCTGCATCAACTCTTCCTGCAAACGTATCGGCGATGCTGATTTTGCCATGATTTTACCCTCGTTTTATCGGCTTAGTTTAATTGTAGCAATTTGCTACAATTATGCCAGTTTAAACTAAAACCAGGGAACTGTTGCGGTTTTGCTTAGGCCGAATTGATCAAATTCACCAAAGACCCGATTTTTTTGAATTTCACCAAATTCAATATACCGTCTATGTAACCGCCCATTCGATGAGCTTTCTAACTCAAGATAAGGATTGTCAATTCCATTTTGAAAAAAATAAATGCGGACACCCACCATTTGAATCAAGAATAATGCTTGTGGTAACAATGAGTTACCCATAATTCAAATGATGGCTGTCCGCGTTTGTCAAAGAGCAAAACTTATTGGTCAAAACCACCGCAATTGAGTGCGACAAGCTAAGCTGAACTCAAGCAGGCACTTGTCAAACGCGAAGTCTGTCCGATCAGATACAGTGGAAGTGACAGCAACTCATAGTTCAAGGTGGAGCCATCTGTAAGTTTTTTTGTATCGTTGAGCAGGCTGGGAACGTCCGCGTTAAAGCGTAAAGCGAAATGCTGTTTCTTTTCCTTTAAAAACTGATGTACTGATTTTAGCGTGCCTGTGGTTCCGGCTTTGATTTCAACCGGCACAATATGCTGTCCTGAACTTATTAAATAATCGATTTCCGCCGCCGCACTCTTGGTCTCTCGCACCCAATAGTAAAGTTCTGGCTTCTGGTAATACAGCTCGCTGTACAATAGATGCTGCCCGATAAATTGTTCGGCTAACGCGCCTTTATTGATCAGGCTTAAATCTTCTTTACCCAGGTCAAGTACATTGAGATTCAACGCGGCACAGAGTAGGCCGATGTCAAGATACAGAGCCTTAAAAAACCGAGGATTGACTTCAGCCGCCAGCGGTACACCGTTAGCAGAAGTATGAAACACTTTGGTAGCAATTCTGGCATGACATAAGTGCTGCAGCGCCTTTTCCAGCTCTGCGGCACGATAATCTCGGCTCACATGAGCATATTTGAATTTACGCCCCACCATTGCTGGAAGCTGATCAAATACAAGCTGCACCAGCTGTTTGAGTGTGCCGTGACTGTATTTATTAAAGTCGTCGCGATACGTAGCCACAATATTTTGCTGAATTCTCGCCACCTGCGCAAAATCATCCCGCTCAGCATACTCGGCTATGACTTCCGGCAATCCGCCTGTAATCCAGAACTGTTTAAGGTAGGTCATGCATTTTTTATGAATCACACTGGGCAGGGCGTTATTCCTAATATCCTCAAGTGACAGATTCTGTAGATAGGCTACTATTCTGGACTGGCCTACGGCTATTAAAAAATCTTCAAACTGCATAGCGCCCAGATGCAGATACTCAATGCGACCAACCGGCATTGAGAACTGTGCATCTGCCAACGTAAATTCCAGCAGCGACCCAGCCGCAATTATATGTAGCGCTGGTTGCTCTTCATAAAAATACCGCAATACCGCTAACGCCTCCGGTGCGGCTTGAATTTCATCCAGGAATAGCAGTGTTTTGCCAGCAACAATGTTGTCGTCAGCCAACAGTTGCAGCGTAGATATAACTTGATCCGGATCTTTTACAGAAAACGCCTCGCGGTATTCAGGATTTCGCTCAAAATTGATTTCAAACAGGTGCAAGCCGCTCTCCCTGGCGAACTGGCGAACCAATGTCGATTTCCCGACCTGACGAGCGCCCCTGATCACCAACGGTTTGCGATTCGTCCTATCTGACCATTCCTGTATGTATGAAAGCTCTCTACGGGCGAGCAAATTGGCCATGATTTATCTGCCTTTGTACTAGGAGCCTGTCTGAGAATAGAGAGCCTACTGCGGAAAAACCATTTTGGCTCATTTTCCCGCTCATTTTCATTAAATAGTGCAGGCTATTCGCCTCAAATGACCGAAAAAATGGACTCAAAATGGCTTCCCCTCGCTACGGCTTCTATTCTCGGACAGGCTCCTCGAAAGGCAACAATAATACCGAGAAAAAAGACATTATACAACCATGTTTTTGCTAAAAATGAGATATATTACAACCATGTTTCGCTATAAGCATGGCTTCTAAGTACAATCAAAACCATGGAATAGTGGCAAATTTGCTCAAACCGAAATGGTTGAATTCGCCCACAACAGGTTCATTTTGCAAATCACCAAAAGTAATATAAATCCGGTATTTTTCTCCCGTCGATTAAATAAATGCGGACACCCACCATTTGAATCAAGAATAATGCTTGTGGTAACAATGAGTTACCCATAATTCAAATGATGGCTGTCCGCGTTTGTTTGTGAGCGGCTAAATATAGCCCCAGAAGCCTGGCTGGATAATATTCGGCATTACGGAACTCTCTATTCCAGGGCAGTAGGTGCAAAGGAGAATATTGCACGATATTGTGAAGGGCTTAACCAAAGCTGGATATGTGGTGTAAGAGCTGCTCAGCAGCTGTATAAGCCTATACCGATATAGATTCACTGGCGTAAGCAACTACGCCGCATCCTCTCTTAAAACAGCAAGGTGAAATGAGACGCTAGGGATTTCTATGTCTGCTGTTCAATTATTTACCCACATGCTCTTCTTTCAAGAAAATATTTCTGCTGTTTTGCTGTAAAAACTCCTAGTTTGATTGATTGCTGCTGAAGTAGGCAGGGGAAAAAGTTACTTGTTAGATTCTAAACGGTGGGTGTCTGCATTTATTATCGTAACAGTTCCAAGCCACCATCAAGAAATCGGAAATCGGGGTGGCCGCAAGAAGAAAGAGAAATAGGTATTGTGTCCCCTGATTTGGATCAGCTCTGGCCGTGTCCGCATGATCTTTCCTCGACGGCCACACTGCTGGCATCGACAACCATGTTTGAATGGCTTAACTGCAATCTCTAGATTGCTACCTTTCTTGAATGATAAATTGACTACTTTCAATCCTTTGAACTTCAGAAGTTTTCCTATAAGCTTGTTTGTGGTCATGGATTCTATCCCCTCTTACATTAGATGTCTTAGCAACATCTAAAGTAGAGGAGAATCCATGGCTAATCAATACCTTAAATTCTTTGCGAAACCCGGATAGACCCTTTTATTTAACACCGCAAATGAGTGTCCTTCAATCTCACTTTTAATGTCACTCAGCCCTTGAGCAAATCTGACGGGAAGATAGACGGAGACAATAAAAAAAGCAAAGCTACAGCCGCTGCAACAAAACAAATAGCTGAAAAAACAAACCATACAGAAACCAGCGAATAGAACTGAACTGGTTGGCTGTCGCGGCAAACACCCACACCTCGAACATCCGGATCAGGGTTATATTGATTTGCTAAAGGACGCTTCCTGCGAGTTTTCCCGCTCTTAAGAGAACC
>UOFX01000024.1_pt1 | contig 48995 bp, 44 predicted proteins | sample 1989101 | NCBI WGS metagenome assembly UOFX01 (sample SAMEA4712195, study PRJEB27164) | hydrothermal vent metagenome | biome: marine basaltic hydrothermal vent biome; feature: marine hydrothermal vent; material: mineral | place: Pacific Ocean | collected 2011-06-14/2011-07-23 | depth 1719 m
CCGGTAACAAGTATTACTACTATAGATATTTGCACTTATCTCTAACTATATTTGGCATTATTTTATACATCACTTTTTTAACATAACATTATTACTAAACAGAATTATTTTCCGTATAATAACGAGAAATTCCGTCTAATAAACACTATATATTCCCCAATAATTCCGTATAACACCAATATCCCATTATTATACGGGAAAACAAGGAGGTTACCCATGCCCTATCAACGCTCTCGCGTAAAATCAAAAAAACGCGGACACCTATCATTTGAATAAATAATAATACTTGCTATTTAAATGGGTTACTCATGATTTAAATGATGGGTGTCCGCGTTTATCTTGCAACTTTCGCGGGAAGATCAGAGTGGCCGTCTTGCCTGTGAAGAAATGATGTTTGAGAAGTCATGCTTCGAAGAGTGTAAAGATGGTAATTGAGATGTACCCTGATCATGGATGCTAAAATGTAGAGCACCAAATTATGATCATAAGAAAATCTCTCTCTGCCAAATTAAAATAATACTTTCGTCCAAAGCGCATCATAAGGTTTACGGATTTATCATCGACCGTATGACAAACAGGCCACTGTGCTGACTACTCAACGCAAAACGCACCCACACCAGATAACTGGCATGGGCGCGATGGGTATTTTGCTTCGAGTTAAGGCAGACTATGACATCAAAGCCTGTTAGTACGGTTAAAATGGAATGTCATTGTTCAGGTCATCTTCAACATCCTGCTCATCATATGGCAATGGTGGGACAAGCTCCTGTTGTATGTGCATCTCAATGATCTGATCGCCATAGCTGGCCCAAAGCATATCCCTCAACTCATCCAGAAACTCGAGCACGCAGGAGCGTGGGAACCAGGGGGTTATTACAACTGATCTATCGAGGCAAATCAGTAGTGCCCATCAAGAACGTATCCACGGAGTGTGCGCATTGGCGACCCTCTCGGATGGCCCAGACAACCAGGGATTGACCACGGCGCATATCACCTGCCACAAAGACCTTATCTGTTGAGGTGCGGTAATCATCTTCTGATGCCTGGACATTACCTCGGCCATCAAGTTCTACGCCAAGCTGCTCTAACATTCCAGCATGCACTGGGTGCAGGAAACCCATAGCCAGGAATACCTTATCCGCAGGCAGCTCAAAATCAGAGCCTTCTACTTCACTCATGGCCCAGTTGCCGGTTTCGTCCTGAGTCCAGTCTACCTTGATGCAATGAATGGCCTTCAGTACACCGTTGTCACCAATAAACTTTTTAGTGCCTACACTCCACATGCGTTCGCAACCCTCCTCCTGCGAGGATGAAGTGCGCAGCTTCTGTGGCCAGTGGGGCCAGGTTGTCTCTTTGTTCTCTTTCTCTGGGGGTTGGGGCAGGATCTCCAACTGGGTCACCGACAGGGCGCCCTGGCGGCTGGAGGTGCCAATACAGTCTGAGCCTGTATCACCACCACCGATAACAACAACGTGCTGCCTTGCGGTATTGATCTCTTCATCTTCAGGGATCTTATCACCGGCTACCCGATGGTTGCTTTGACGCAGAAAATCCATCGCATAGTGGACGCCATCCAATTCACGACCAGGCACGGGCAGGTCGCGTGGTTTTTCGGAGCCGCCCGTGAGTACCACAGCATCATATTCACTGACCAGCTGTGAGGCTGGTATGTCAACACCGATGGTAACTTTGGGGCGGAACTCTACACCTTCGGCACGCATTTGGCCGATGCGGCGGTTGATCAGTGACTTGCTTAGTTTGAAGTCTGGGATGCCATAGCGCATCAGGCCGCCGATGCGGTTATTTTTTTCAAACAGGGTTACCGCATGACCGGCGCGGGCCAACTGCTGAGAAGCGGCCAGACCTGCTGGGCCAGAGCCAACCACTGCAACCCGCTTGCCACTCTTATGTGCGGGAACCTGGGGGGTGATCCATTCCTCTTCCCAGGCGCGGTCAATGATGGCGCATTCGATGGTCTTGATGGTTACCGGAGTGTCCTCGATGTTAAGGGTACAGGCCGCCTCACAGGGGGAGGGGCAGATACGACCAGTGAACTCAGGAAAGTTGTTGGTGGAGTGCAGTATTTCAACGGCTCGCTGCCAGTCACCTTTATAGACTAGGTCGTTCCAGTCAGGGATCATGTTGTTGACCGGGCAGCCGTTGTGGCAGAAGGGGACACCACAATCCATGCAGCGAGCACCCTGCTGGGTTATTACTTCATCTGATAGAGGGATGGTGAACTCTTTGAAGTGAGTGATCCGATCTGCTGCCGGGGCAAAGGTTCGGTCTTGACGCGGGAACTCTAGAAAGCCTGTGGGCTTGCCCATATTTAACCCTCACTCTCACTAATGTTGTTGCCTGCCGCCTGCTGTGCCTGTAGCTCATGCAGGGCGCGGCGATATTCTACTGGCATTACTTTTACAAACTTTTTCAGGCTTTCATCCCAGTTACCCAGGATCTCTTTTGCTCGCTGGCTGTCGGTGTAGTGCAAATGCTGTTCGATAAGTTGTTTCAGGCGGATGGCGTCATAGCGGGTCATATCATGGCTGACATCCACTCGACCGTGGGTCTCTAAATCTCCCCCCTGGTGCTCTGAAGCCTCCAGGGCATCATCTTCTGATTCGATTGGTTCTAATTCAACCATAGCCAGGTTGCAGTGCTTTTCAAAATCGTCATCACTATCCAGCACATAGGCGATACCGCCACTCATGCCAGCCGCGAAGTTGCGGCCAGTGGGGCCTAAACAGACCACTACGCCGCCAGTCATGTATTCGCAGCCGTGATCACCAACACCCTCAACTACGGCTGTGGCACCAGAGTTGCGCACGGCGAAGCGCTCACCCGCAACACCGCGGAAATAAACCTCACCGCAGATGGCACCATAGAGTACGGTGTTACCTACAATGATATTTTCTTCCGGTACGATAGGCGTGGCTGCTGGGGGATAGACCACGATTCGGCCACCTGATAACCCCTTGCCCACATAGTCGTTAGCCTCACCGGCCAGCTCAATGGTGACACCCTTGGCCAGCCATGCACCAAAGCTTTGGCCACCAGTGCCATGGGCCTTGATGTATATACTGTCATCCGGCAGGCCTGCATGGCCGTAGCGCCGGGCGACCTCGCCTGAGAGCATGGTACCCACGGTGCGGTTGTAATTGTGTACGTCGGTTTCGATCCGTACCGGTGTGCCTGTCTCCAGGGCTGCTGCTGCCTGCTTGATAAGCTGGTTATCCAGAGCCTGTTCCAGACCGTGATCCTGGTCTTCACTGTTGAAGATACCCACGTCCGGCCCTGCCTCTGGCATGTGCAGAATGCGGGAATAATCCAACCCTTTGGCCTTCCAGTGATCAATGGCCTCACGGGTATTGAGCCGGTTACGCTGGCCGATCATCTCGTTGACGGTACGGTAGCCCAGCTTGGCCATCAGTTGGCGAACCTCTTCCGCGATGAAGAAGAAGAAATTGACCAGATGCTCAGGTTTGCCGCTAAAGCGTTTGCGTAGCTCAGGGTCTTGGGTGGCCACACCAACCGGGCAGGTATTAAGATGGCACTTACGCATCATGATGCAGCCCTGCACGATCAGCGGTGCAGTGGCAAAACCGAATTCATCTGCACCCAGCAGGGCACCGATTACCACGTCCCGGCCAGTTCGTAGGCCGCCATCGACTTGAACGGCGATACGACTACGTAACTTATTCATGACCAGGGTCTGGTGGGTCTCGGCGAGGCCGATCTCCCAGGGAGAACCAGCATGCTTAACAGAGGTCAGCGGGCTGGCACCGGTACCGCCGTCATAGCCGGAGATGGTGATATGATCCGCATGGGCCTTGGATACGCCAGCAGCCACAGTACCAACACCTACTTCAGATACCAGCTTTACGCTGATCCGCGCCTTGGGGTTGGTGTTTTTCAGATCGTGGATTAGTTGCGCCAGATCCTCGATGGAGTAAATATCATGGTGTGGTGGAGGCGAGATCAGCCCCACTCCAGGGGTGGAATGACGCACCCTGGCGATGGTGTGATCTACTTTATGACCAGGTAGCTGACCGCCCTCACCAGGTTTGGCACCCTGGGCCATCTTGATCTGGATATCGTCGGCGTTGACCAGGTATTCGGTGGTTACACCAAAGCGGCCAGAGGCTACCTGCTTAATGGCAGAGCGTTTGGAATCACCATTTTCCATGGGGATAAAACGCTCCGGCTCTTCACCACCTTCACCGGTATTGGATTTGCCGCCGATGCGGTTCATCGCCACCGCAATGGTGGAGTGGGCTTCGTAGGAAATAGATCCGTAGGACATGGCGCCAGTGGCAAAACGCTTGACTATCTTCTTGGCAGGTTCTACCTCGTCCAATGGCACGGGGTCGGCACTGAAATCAAGGTCGAACAGACCACGCAGGGTCAGCAGTTCTTCATTCTGCTCATTGATCTTACGGGCATAGTCTTCGTAGCTCTTGGTATCATTGGTGCGGGTGGCATGCTGTAGCTTGGAGATGGTATCAGCAGTCCACATATGGGCTTCACCACGGGCGCGTACTGCATAATCACCGCCTACATCCAACTGCTTGCGGTAGATGTGGCTGTCACCATAAGCAGCACGATGCCAGCGTACCGCCTCTTCGGCGACCTCTGCCAGACCCACACCTTCAATGGTGGTGGCGGTGCCGGTGAAAAACTTATCTACAAAATTACTGGAGAGTCCCACAGCATCGAAGATTTGGGCGCCGCAGTAGGATTGGTAGGTAGAGATGCCCATCTTGGACATCACCTTCAACAGGCCTTTGTCCACGGCCTTGATGAAGCGCCAGTGGATCTCATCCTCAGTCAGCTTCTCCGGCAGGTGATGCCGCATGTTAGAGAGGGTCTCAAAAGCCAGATAAGGGTTGACCGCCTCAGCACCATAACCGGCCAGCACTGCAAAGTGATGTACCTCACGGGCGGCACCAGTCTCCACCACTAGGCCGGAGGAGGTGCGCAGACCGGTTCGCACCAGATGGTGATGTACTGCTGCTGTTGCCAGCAGGGCCGGGATGGCTATGTGATCGGTATCCATATTGCGGTCGGAGAGGATTAGAATATTACGACCATCCCGCACGGCCTTCTCCGCTTCAGCGCAGACGGCTTCCAGGGCGGACTCCATCCCCCCGGCACCACGGTCAGCTGCGTAGCAGATATCCACGGTATGGTTATGGAAGGCTTCGCCAGTCAGATCATGGATGCGGCGAATGCGCTCCAGACCGGTATTGGTGATAACTGGTTGGGTTACTTCCAGGCGTTTATGGTTGCCGCCCTGCTCCAGATCCAGCAGGTTAGGCCGTGGGCCGATCAGCGAGACCAGGGACATCACCAGTTCTTCCCGGATCGGGTCGATGGGCGGATTAGTAACCTGGGCAAAGTTTTGTTTGAAATAATTGAACAGGGGTTTTGCATGGTTGGATAGAACGGCAGGTGGGTTATCTGCACCCATGGAGCCGATAGCCTCCTGGCCACTGATGGCCATTGGGGTCAGCAGACACTTGATATCTTCCTGAGTCATGCCAAAGGCCTGCTGGCGATTCAGCAGAATATCCGCGCCCGGGGCCATGGGTGGCACCACCGGTGGCAAGTGGCGCAGACGGATCTGAGTGCTATCCAGCCATTTCTGATAAGGGCGGGCAGAGGTTAGCTCCGCTTTCAGCTCAGCATCGTCGATGATGCAGCCCTTCTCTAGATCAATGAGCAGCATCTTGCCCGGTTGCAGACGCCACTTTTTGATGATCTTCTCTTCTGGGATTTCCAGTACGCCCATCTCTGAAGCCATGACTATCTGGTCGTCGTCAGTGATGAGGTAACGTGCTGGCCGCAGGCCGTTGCGATCCAGGGTGGCACCGATCTGGCGGCCATCGGTGAAGGCTACTGCTGCCGGGCCATCCCATGGTTCAATCAGGGCGGCATGGTATTCGTAGAAGGCATGGCGCTCTGCATCCATCAGGGGATTTTCAGACCAGGCCTCTGGAATCAGCATCATCATGGCATGGGCCAGAGAGTAACCACCGGCCACCAACAGTTCCAATGCATTGTCAAAGCAGGCTGAGTCTGATTGACCTTCCGTGATCAGGGGCCAGACCTTTTCCAGATCATCACCCAGAATCGCCGAAGACATGGTTGCGCGGCGAGCGGCCATCCAGTTCAGATTACCGCGTACGGTGTTGATCTCACCATTATGGGCGATCATGCGGAATGGCTGGGCGAGATCCCAGGTGGGGAAGGTATTAGTAGAAAATCGTTGGTGTACCAGGGCCAGAGCGGAAGCCATGCGTTCATCGCTTAGATCCTGGTAGTACTCGCCTACCTGCCCGGCCAGCAGCATGCCTTTGTAGAGAAGGGTGCGGGAAGACATGGAGCTGATGTAGAAGGCGCTGCCATCGGTCAGGTCAGCATCATGGACGCTATTTTCAATCTGCTTCCGAATTACAAACAGCTTGCGCTCAAAGATATCTTGATTTGCGCTATTATTGCCACGACCAATGAATACCTGGCGAATAAGAGGTTCGGTGGGGAGCACGCTCTCACCCAGGCCGCTATTGTCTACTGGCACATCACGCCAGCCTAACAGGTGCTGTCCCTCGTTAGTAATAAAACGCTCAACCGCCGTCTCGCACTGGGTTCGGGAGTCGGTATTTTGTGGCAAAAACACCATTGCTACAGCGTATTCGCCTTCAGGGGGCAGCTCACAGCCACTTACGGCACGTAGAAAAGTATCGGGGATCTGTAACAGAATACCGGCACCATCACCGGCCAGAGGGTCGGCACCAACAGCGCCACGATGGGTTAGGCGTTCGAGGATGGACAGGCCATCGCGGACGATTTTGTGACTTTTACACCCCTTGATATTGGCGACAAAACCAATACCACAGGCGTCATGTTCATTACGGGGATCATAAAGTCCCTGTCTGGGTGGCAAAGCCCCTTGGCTCATACAGACCTCATTAAATGCGTTGGGATTGGATGGCGTGCGGTTGGTTATCCAGATGGCGCGCCTTTCCCGTCAGGTCGGCCTTGAAACGGAGGCCGTACAGAACCGCGTAGAATAGCGGAAAATCGTTTATTTCGCCAGTGCCAAGCGTATGGTTTGTAAATGATTACATAGGATAAGCGTTTTTTTCATATTGATGGGTTATTGGTTTGAAGTAGAGTGTGATTGGCTTCTATACTATGAACCAACACGGGATGGCAATGTCGGATGGGATGCCTTATCGGCAAGCCGTTCATAATCCCACACGTTATTTAGACTAACTACTTCAGGGGAAAGTATATGAAACTACGTCACTATTGGCTGCTGGCCATTCTGCTTCCGTGCCTTGCTGTTGCAGGTTCGGATGATGCTGGCCCGTTTAAGGCGGGAGAAGATTATGATGTGCTGGCAAAGCCGATTCCTACAGAGAGTGGCGACAAGGTCGAGGTACTGGAACTGTTCTGGTATGGCTGCCCCCACTGTTACAAGCTGGAGCCTCATCTGGAGCACTGGGAAGCGAATATGCCGGAAAATACCATGTATCGTCGCCTGCCGGCTGTTTTCAGGCCACCGTGGTTGATCCATGCCAAGGCCTTCTACGCCGCTGAGGCAATGGGCGTCCTTGATAAGATGCATAAGCCGCTGTTTGATGCCCTGCATGCTCAGAAGCGTGATATTTATGATGAAAAATCAATTATAAAATTTGTTGCAGAACTTGGCATCGATTCTGAACAATTCGCCAAGACCTATCGCTCTTTCGCTGTCCAGACCAAGGCAAACCGGGCCAAGCAGATGACTGGCCGCTACCGCATCAGGGGCGTCCCGGCCATCATCATCAATGGTAAATATCGCACCGGTACGGCAAAGGCCAAAGGTGAAGAGCGCCTGATACAGGTTATCAACGCCCTGGTGGCAAAAGAGAACGGCAAATGATTAAGTAATGCTCATCCGCTGGATCTCGATCTTTACTTTGGGTTTTTGTGCCGGGTATGGTCTGGCGATCTATTTGCCTCTGAATGAGCCAGATGTCGCAATCACTCAGGCTGAGATCTCACAGGATACTCCAACAAGGGAGAAGCTATCACAGCCACCTTTCCCACCGGCACCTAAGCAAATCGCCAAGGCCGAAGACGAGGTTGAGCAACCAGACAACTTGCAGTCTATGCAAATTGCCGTCGAAACCAGGGATGCGGTTCGCATAGTAGAGCTTGGTTCCAAGCTGATTAGTCAGGATGCAGCCAATCGGGAACGCTTTCAGCATGTTATGGAGGCAGCCTACGTTATGCTTATTCGCGCCCTTCTGGATCAGCAGGACTTAGGTGCGGCCACCAGGCTCCTGACACAAGCAGACCGTCAGTTTGGTGCCAGTGCTCCGCGCCAGATGCTGTTGGCAGAGCTGCACCAGTCGAATGGGGCTTTTTCAGCAGCAAGGTTGAGTCTGCATATGGCCATCGCTTTGGATCCATCTTTTGGGGAGCAGACCTATCCCCTGATCCGGCAGGTGGTTACTGCCATGGTCACCAACTCGGACACACCGCTAACCTTTGTGGAAAAGGTCAGGGTGTTGGCAACAGAGATTATTAACGACCCCAATTACGTGGGTTACTATAGCCTCCTGGGGCGGTTGCAGTATCAGCATGAAGACTATGCCAATGCAATTACTCATCTGGAATATGCAGTGCAACTGGATTACAAGCAGAGTGCAGAGTTATCACCATTGATTGTTGCTGCCCGCCAGCGCCTGAATACTCCTGGGCTGGTTGTAATACCAATCTCTCCTCAGGGAACGGCACTGGACGTACTTGTCAGGCTTAATGATTTGCAGCAGGGTTTTCGGTTTATCCTTGATACTGGTGCCTCTTATACCGCCATTTCTATCGCAACGGCTAAGCAGCTGGGGCTGCAAATCACGCCTGATCTCCCCCGCATTTCGATCAACACGGCAAATGGTTCCATCCAAGTTCCTGTGACAACGTTACAAGCCGTCAACCTGGAAGGGGCTATGGTTGAGAATGTGCCCATTGTTGTGCTTGAGGAGCTAAATGGGTTTGATGGTCTGCTTGGCCTCAGTTTCCTGAAACACTTTAATGTGGATATTAATCAAGCTGAAGGAAAGCTGTTCTTGAATAAACACGCAATGCAAAAATTAACTCTCTGAATACATTTATGATCACTTTCTCCGTGCCCAGCAACCACCCCCAGCGCTTTGCGCTGAATAATGAGGTTCATGCCCGACCATGCTCATCGCTGTATGCCCCGGAGCGGGCCAGCCATTTGGCTTTGATTATGACTGCTGATGAGAAAGTGGAGGAGCGCAAGGCCATAGCTGGCCTTTGTGAGCGGTATATTCACCCACTGCCAGCACCGGATGCCGACCATTTTGCCGCAGATTTTGGGTCTTTCAGGTTACGCTGGGAACAGCATAGTGAATTCAGCACCTATGCCTTTCACGTGCATGGCCCATTCAGTGAGCCATTTTCAGAACCGGCCCTGCATGCTGTCCCAGCAGACTGGCTTAAATCGTTACCAGGGCAATTGGTAGTGGGCGCGCACTCCGCTATTATGAAGACGGATGAAAAAGGCGCGGATCTGGATGCCATCTCACCGCTATTTGCTGACAATACCCTGGTTGGCTCAGAGGTATCTGGTGGTGCGGCACAGCTCTTTACCGACTTCCGCATCCATGCAGATGGATTCAGCCGATTTCTAATATATGATCGCCGATTGCGCTCTCGTCAGTTGGGTCGCCTGTCACAGCGCCTGTTTGAGGTTGAGGTCTACCGTATGATGGCGCTGCTGACGTTCCCTATCGCCCGCGCACTGATACCGCAGTTGAATGAGGCTGATCAGCGGCTTCTGACCATCACCACCGCCATGTCACAGTCTGGGAGTGATGAGGCGGATTTGCTGGACAGCCTGACCTTGCTGGCTTCAGAAATCGAGCATAACCAATCATCCACCCAGTTTCGCCTGAGTGCCTCACAGGCCTACTTTAATCTGGTGGGGAAGCGGATTGATGGTATGCGAGAGGAGCGCATTAGAGGCATTCAGACTCTCCGTGAATTTATTGACCGGCGGCTGGAGCCAGCCATGAGCACTTGCGCCTCCGTGGCAAGACGCCAAACCATGCTATCTCAACGTATCGCCCGTGCCAGCCAGCTACTGCGTACGCGTGTAGAGGTTGCTCTTGAGCGCCAGAATCAAACATTGCTGGAATCCATGAATCAACGAGCCAAACTGCAGCTACGCCTGCAAGAGACGGTGGAAGGACTTTCTGTTGCTGCAATTACCTATTACGCTGTCAGCCTGATAAGTTATCTGGCCAAGGCTGGTAAATCTGTGGGGTGGGCAATTGAACCTGAATTAGTAGTCGGAATCTCTATTCCAGTGGTAGCTGTGATGGTTATAATTGGGGTTCGTCGCATTAGGAAAATTATTGAAAAGGCACAAAAATCACATGGTTGAGGCAAGCTCTTAATAAAGTAGCTATACTCCCATGCCCTGGGTGAGAAAAAGAGTTAATTTGTGAACAGTGAAACAGCAAAAGTAGAGATTTTGGTGGTTGATGACTCCAAGGTTATCCGCTGGGCTGCCACCAAGATTTTAAACCAGGACTACACTGTGCATGAAGCCTGTGATGGCAACGAGGCGTGGGCGATCCTACAGGAAAACAAGAATATCGCCGCTGTATTCTCTGATCTGCAAATGAAAGGGGCCGATGGTTATGAGCTGCTTAACTTTATACGTTCCTCAGATGACCTGCGGCTAATTAATCTCCCTGTTATTATCATCACGGGTAAGGATGATGATGACGATACCAAGTCTGAAGTGCTGAATCTGGGTGCTACAGATTTCATCTCCAAACCCTTTGACTCCGTCACTCTGAAGAGCCGCGCTGCTGCCTACATTGGCTACACCAAAAAACTGGCTAGCGTGGATGCGAAGCTGGAGCAGGATGCACTGACAGGTCTGGCCAACAAGCATTTCTTTTTTGCCCATGGAGAAAAAGATCACGCCCTGGCGGCTAGACACGGTACAGAGCTAACCGTTGCCTTTGTAGTGGTGGATCAGTTTAGCGATATCATCAGTAAGTTCGGCAAACAAATCGCTGCTCGAGCGCTGCTCAAGATTAGCCAAAGTATTACCAACTGCCTGCGCATAGAAGATCTGGCTGCCCGCGTGGACACCGCAACATTTGCCCTTATCCTGCCGCTAACCAACCGCATCGGTGGTCAGCGCTCCATATATCGCATCTGTGAAAAACTCAATACCCTGAATCTGAAAACCAAGGAAGGTGTCATTCACGTAAAGATTAGTGCGGGCTTGATAAGCCTTGATGGAGAGGAAGAGTATGAGAATTTCATGCAGTTTGCTGAGCGAGCAAAGATCGCCCTGAATAGCGCTGTATCAAGCGGTGGTCAATGTCTGGTTAGTGCAAATGACAACAAGTCTTATCCTCTGGACACCACAGCAGCGGAGAGAAGCAGCTGGTTGGCTGCTGAGCAGGTCGAAGCAGATAAAATTGCTAATGCAGTCAATGGTCTGGGCCCGGAAATCTCCCAGGCAATTAATAAACTCAATGCAGGGAAAGAGGCGGAACTTGAGCAAGAGCAACTGGCTAGGCTGATGCAAGCCATCCTGCCTTTGATGAAGCACGGTAGCGAACAGTTGGATCTGGGGTTAGAGGCAGCGCTGGAAGCAGCTACTGAGAAACTTGGCTAAGTCAGCTGCGGCTACTCGCCAATAATCTTCTCTATTTTGGTAATGTTCTGTAAGGTTTTTTGCAGGCCTATCTGTGCCTTCAGATTAATTACTATGGGGGAGCGCCAGTGGGTAATAGCTGGTGCGTCAGATGAGCGGTACGATTCATCTGTATTTGTGCTTTGAAATACCATAAGTAAAATCGCCAGATCTTCGGCCTCCTTTGCTTTCAATAGCTCAAGATCATCATTACTTAAACGTATTTCATATTCATATCCAAACAGCGTCGGTTCCATGAGAGAGAAGCAGAGATCGGTGTCCTCAAGAGACTGGAGGAAATACAATTCCCGGTGCTGTTCCTGGTGAAACAGCTTATATTGTTTGCAATCTTCAAAACCGGGGAAGCCCAGAGGGAATGAGATTAAGGTTTCACTATCAATCTCTTGTTGACCGAATGCTGTGGTGTTGATTTTCATATAAACCCTTTAGGCCGTTCTGCCATGATTTGGTTTATGTGTCTTGCCGAGCATAGGTTAATTGTGTTGGTGAAAGAGGCGGGCATTTCGCGATTGTAACATAGCAATATTGCTGTTCTGAATTCTGATTTGTTATCGGCCGGGGCAGGAGCAGCCGCCTCACAGGCACCCAATAATTGCAAAAATCGGTAAAAAAACAAGAAATTTTAAAAATTCAGCCCTCAAATGTAATCTCAATGTTGAAGAAAAAGTGATTCTATGCGACTTTACAGTGTTCTAGCTATTAAGCGGGCAGACCAGGGCAATACCCCGGTTCATAAGAAACAATAAATGTTGAATAGAAACACTATACTCGGACAAAACGTGATGCTCCCTGTGGCTATTAGCAGCCTGCTGCTGCTATCTGCTGCTCAAGCAGCTAAACCTACCTGGGAATGTCGCACTGCACCAGATGGTGCCACCTGGGAGTGTTTCAAAGATGGTCTCCCGGCTGCGGCTGGGCCTCTTGACCAACCGGTGACCACAGCGCCTGTTGCTGAAAAATCATCCCCCGCAGTTGCAGACAAGCCGTCTGCTGCTGTGCAAGAAGAGCCTGTGATCGCACCGGCAATACGACCTGCGCACATAGCAGCCCCCGTAGAAAAGCAACCAGCCCCCGTCGTAACCGCAAAAGAACCTATAAGGCCTCCCGCACCAGTGCAGGCTAAACCAGTTGTTCCAACAACAGTTGCAACTACATCACCGGACCAGTCATTGTTTGGGCCACGTATTGACAGAGGGCTGAATTGGAGTCAGTGCAGCGTTGCTTCCGGCGGCACGCCAACACCAAGAGGCACTGCCGCCATCTCCAATGAAGAGGCACAAACTCACATCAGCTCTGATGCTGCTGAGATTAGGCGCAATGACGAGGAAAGCATCTTCTCCGGCAATGTTGAGGTGATTCGCGGTAGCCAGGTGATCGAAGCAAATGAGATCCGGTATAACAATAAAACCGACAATCTACATGCTCAGGGTGATGTCTATTATCAAGAGCCAGGACTACGCATCTCTGGTACCTCAGCAACCTTTGATATGGAAAATCACCAGGGGCAGATAGAGGCAGTGGAATACCGGCTGCCATATCGCATGGCCCGAGGCAGTGCAGATAAGGCTGAGATCCAAAATAAAGATCAATCTCGTTTTGATGGCATCAGCTACACCACATGCCGTCCCGGCAGCAATAGCTGGGTGCTACGAGCCGATACCATGGATATTGACCAGGCAACGGGGCGCGGTGAAGCCCGTAACGTTATCCTTGCGCTGAGTGATATGCCGGTGTTTTACCTGCCATACATTAGTTTCCCGATCGATGACCGACGTAAAACCGGGATGTTGGCACCATCTATGGGCCAGTCTGATGAAACGGGTACGGATATTTCCATGCCTTACTATTTGAATTTGGCACCGAACTACGATGCAACCATCACCCCACGGGTAATGAGTAAACGTGGGTTGATGCTGGCTGGTGAACTCCGCTATCTCACCGGTGATCACAGTGGCATCATCACCGGTGAGATTCTGCCAGATGATGATGAAGCACCTAAAGGCCAAAATAAAACCAGGGGCGCTTTTTCCATCAAAGGGAGGGGTTGGCTTACGCAAAACATATCTGTTGATGCAAATATCAATCATGTCTCGGATGACGAATATCTTGAGGATTTTGGCGGTAGCCTTGCGGTGTCCTCTACCCGCCAAATGGAACGCCGCGCTGATATCACATACCACGGCGAGTACTGGTCGCTACTTGGTCGCGTCCAGCATTTTCAGAGCCTGGATGAGACTCTTGCATCAACCAGTCGCGCCTACAATCGACTGCCCCAGGTCAGGCTGGCCCTCAATAAACCAGATCAGCTCTATGGGCTAACCTACCACCTTAATGCGGAATATGCCTGGTTTGACCGGAGCATCGGTGTTCGTGGTCATCGCTATGATCTGCACCCTGGACTCAGCCTGCCTATGAGCAGATCATGGGGATTCATTACCCCCAAGATCACGGCGCGCTATACCGGCTACCAACTGGAAGATGAAGCTATAGGCGCTACAGATGATCCAGACCGTTTTCTGGGCACACTTAGTATAGACAGCGGCCTGTATTTTGACCGTCAGGCAAACTGGTTCGGTAGCAGCGTCACGCAAACTATAGAGCCACGCGCCTTTTACCTGTTGATCCCGCGTGAAGACCAGGATGATCAACCCATATTTGATACCTCCAAGCTGAGCTTCAGCTTCGCCAACCTGTTCAGAGAGAATCGCTTTAACGGTGCTGACAGGGTAGGTGATGCCAACCAACTAACCCTGGCTGTGACCTCACGTACTCTGGGAGCCACCGGTAAAGAACTCCTAAGGGCCAGTATTGGATCCATCATCTATTTCCGGGATCGTACCGAACAACTACCGGGAGGCCGCAATCTGGATGAAGAAACCTCCGCTATCGTCGCTGAGATGGGGGCGCGGCTGACAGAAAACTGGAGTACCCGTGCCAGTGGTCAGTGGGATCCACACAACAGCGACCATACAGACAAATCAGCATTCCAACTTCACTACAGAGATGAAGAACGCCGGATCTTAAACCTTGCCTACCGTTTCACCAGAGACGTATCAGAGCAGACTGACTTCTCCGGCCGGTTACCTCTGTTTGATCATTTGACTCTGGTTGGACGCTGGAACTACTCTTTACGGTATAACCAGACGATGGAAGGATTTGGTGGTATTGAGTATGACGGCTGCTGTTATGTTGCCCGTGCAGTTGTCAGGAATTATGTTAACAAGGCTGGTGAAGAGGCTAACACGGGTATCTTCCTGCAGATAGAATTTAAGGGATTAGGCAGTGTTGGCAGCGATATTATCACACTCCTTGATCGCGGAATTTTCGGTTACGCACAAAACGAATGAAGATAATATCTCCCTGTGCCCATCTTTTGGGTGCTCAGGGGATGTGATCCAATGCTTTTTGAATCCTTCCTTGTGGATGCTAGTTTCCCCGGCGCTTGAATCATTAGACCCTCATGAAATCACCCTCTATCTACCTTAGGCAGCTACTTATATTGATCAGTCTGACTGTCCCGGCAACGGGCATCGTGACTGCTGGCAGCTTAGAAGACATCAATGGCATAGTTGCCATCGTCAACGATGACGTAATTGTTCGCAGTGAACTCAATAACCAGATTAGGCAACTGACTGCCACGCTACAGCAGAACGGCACCCGCCCCCCACCCATAGCCGTCCTTGAGCGCCAGGTGCTGGATCGCTTGATAATGAAGACGCTGCAACTGGCGGCTGCCAAGCAAGCTGGCATTATTATCAGTGACGTGCTGCTGGCCCGGGCAGTAAAAAATATTGCCGCTGAAAATGGCATGTCACCCACTGAATTCCGCGTAGCTGTTGAATCTGAGGGGATCAGTTTCCATGCCTTCCGCGAAGACATTCGAGAGCAGATCACCTTAACCAGATTACGGGATCAACGAGTTATCCGCCGCATAGAGGTCAGCGAGCGGGAATTGGATGCCTACCTTGATAAGGCGGCTGGCCAGTTCACTCAGCGTTCGGACTACCATATATCTCATATCCTTATCACTACACCGGATGGTGCTTCCGCCGAACAGATCAATTCAGCCAAGAAGAAAGCAGAGCAGTTGGTTGTGAGACTCCGTACCGAAGGGGCAAGCTTCAAGGAAATAGCGATAGCTGAGTCAGAAGGTCGCAATGCTCTAGAGGGGGGAGATCTGGGATGGCGCAATGCTGCGCAACTTCCAAGTATGTTTATCGATATTTTGGCAGGCATGGAATCTGGTGGTATAAGCAATCCTATCCGCAATTCCAGTGGCTTTCACATCATCAGGCTGAATGGCTACAAAGGAGGTGAGCGCCAGATTATCACCCAAACTCTCTCCCGGCATATTCTAATCAGAACCAATGAAATCACCTCAGACAAAGATGCCGAAAACCGCTTGCAACAGCTCAGGCAGCGCATTGAAGGAGGGGATGACTTTGGTGCTTTGGCGCGTTCCCACTCCGACGATAAAGGGTCAGCCATAAAGGGAGGAGACCTCGGCTGGGTTAGCCCCGGAGATCTGGTACCAAAGTTCGAGGCCACAATGGATGCGTTAGAGAAAAATGAGATCAGCCACCCATTCAAATCTCAGTTTGGCTGGCATATTGTGCAGGTTCTGGATCGTAAGGAATATGACAATACCGAAAATGTCCAAAGAACTCAGGCACGTAACGCCATTCGTGAGCGCAAGGCCAATGAAGAAGGAGAGCTTTACCTGCGTCGCTTGCGGGATGAGGCTTATATAGAGATCCGGTTATCCGATTCTTAGCTACTCCCTATATTGCGTTAACTCCCGGCGAACCTGCTGGCATCGGCCCAGACTTGTGTATCCAGTTAGCTCAACAGAGCTGTGATGCTGAGTTAGTCGCAGTTGCCGACCCACTGCTACTGGAGCAACGAGCACGGCAGCTTGGCCTGCCACTACAGCTTGCCGAATTTAAACCTGAGCAAAAGCCCTCGCCACATCAAATTGGCACCCTTAAAGTGTTGCCAGTATCGCTGCGAACTCCCGTATCATCTGGCACACTAAACCCTAACAATGCCCCATATGTTCTGGAGACCCTCAGCCGAGCAGCAGAGGGATGTCTGCACGGAAGCTTCTCAGCTCTGGTGACAGGCCCCGTTCATAAGGGCATCATCAATGATGCAGGCCTGCCGTTTACCGGGCACACTGAGTTTCTGGCTAAATTGACAAATGCCGACCCAGTCATGATGCTTACCGCACCGGGCTTACGAGTTGCGCTGGCCACAACCCATTTGCCTATCTCTGCCGTTAGCAGTGCTATTACCCGTGTACGGTTGGAAAAGGTCATCCGCATTCTCCACCGAGAGTTAACCCAGCATTTTGGTATTGCCCAGCCTCGCATCCTGGTTTGTGGTCTAAACCCTCATGCTGGCGAGGGAGGATATCTGGGGCGAGAAGAGATAGAGGTCATTTGCCCCACCCTGGAGGCATTGCGTGCCAAGGGCATAAGCCTGCTTGGGCCATTGCCTGCTGATACTGTATTTACTCCAAAATACTTGCAACAGGCTGATGTGGTGCTTGCCATGTATCATGATCAGGGGTTACCTGTGCTCAAGCACATTGGTTTTGGTCAGGCGGTCAATATCACCCTTGGCCTGCCTTTCATTCGTACCTCTGTGGATCATGGTACCGCACTGGAATTAGCCGGTAGTGGGCAGGGGGATTGCGGTAGCCTTATTGCGGCGGTAACAGCGGCCATCACGATGGCTCACAATACTAACCATTCAGCCTAAATCCTGGCTACCTGCTCGCAGACATAAGCTACTTGATCCTCACTGAGATCAGGGAAGATCGGCAGAGATAAGGTTTCGTGGCACAATGCCTCCACCACCGGAAGGTCTCCCGCCCGATAGCCTAGTTGGGCATACATCTCTTGCAGATGCAGGGGCTGTGGATAGCATTGACTATGGCCGATCTTTTGCGCTGCCAGATGTTCACGCAAGGCATCCCGGCGCGGATGGCGAATGGTATAGAGGTTATAAGCATGAAACCCATTTGTTGCGGATTCCGGCATAATCAGATCCAAATCCACGAGGCGCTGATCATACCAGCCAGCTACCTGTTGCCGTGCTGCTACCGCTTCATCAATATCCCGCAGCTTAATCCGTAATAGAGCTGCCTGAACCTCATCCAAGCGGCTGTTATAGCCCGCCTCCACATGAATGAAGGGTTTTACCGCACCGTGGTTGCGCAACTGTAGCAACCGTGCCTTGATAGCATCATCACTGGTAGTGATCAAACCACCATCGCCATAGCAGCCCAGCACCTTGGTTGGATAAAAGCTAAAACAGCCAGTATCACCCAGACTACCTACATGTTTATCAGCATGCCTGGCACCAAAGGCCTGTGCAGCATCCTCAATAACGTGCAGGTTATGCTCCTTAGCGATAGCATTAAGTCCGGTCATATTTGCTGGATTACCGAAGATATGTACCGGCAGAATAGCGCGAGTCTTATTGGTGATGCGTTCCTGCACACTGGCTGGGTCAAGATTAAAACTGCCGGTTTCGACATCAGCAAACACTGGTGTGGCCCCAACCAGAGTCACCGCCTCAGCAGTAGCAAAAAAGGTAAAAGGTGAGGTGATAACCTCATCACCAGGCCCAATATCCAGGGCGCGGAGTGATAACACCAGTGCATCGGTACCACTAGCTACAGCAATCCCATGCTTGGCTCCTACATAGGCTGCGGCCTCTTCTTCAAAGGCTCTTACATTGGGGCCGAGAATGAAAGCACCGGTAGCGCCAGCGCCATCAATAGCCTGTATCCACTCATCACGCAGGCTTTGATATTCCTGCTGTAGACTGAGATATGGGACACCCTGGGGAATCTGCTCTGGTTGCTTGCTCATTGACCTATTTTTTCCTTCACTTGCAGTGCAACCTCAAGGGCCGCCAATCCAACCCGGCCACTAACCAGAGGTGCCTCACCGCTATTTATACAATCTATGAAAGCTGCCAACTCTCGATCCAGGGGTTTGACTGGCTTAACATCCATCTTTTCAACGACAATCTCAGGCCATTCTGAATCTGGATCAGCCTTAGTATAGGCCGTCTCAATACGCTGTTCGATGAAATCCAGAGACTGATAGAGATTTTCCTCGAATACCCGGATACGCCGTAGCTTCTTTTCCGACACCCGGCTGGCTATCACATTGGCTACTGCTCCGCTGGCGAACTCCAGGCGAGCATTGGCAATATCAATATGCGATGTCAGCACCCGCGTGCCTACAGCAGCGATGCTGGTTATCTCCGAGTCAACCAGAGACAGGATGATATCAATATCATGAATCATCAGATCTGAGACCACATCCACATCCGTGGCACGGGCTACAAACTCACCCATGCGGTGAGCCTCAATAAAGCGTGGTTTTGAGATGCGATCAGCCAGTGCCATTACGCCAGCGTTAAAACGCTCCAGGTGCCCAATCTGCAATACAGCGCCAGCCTGATCAGCCAGTTGCACAAGTTCATGCCCTTCTGCACTGGTGGTAGTGATCGGCTTCTCCAGCAGCATATGTATGCCTTGCCGCAGAAATGGACGGGCAACTTCAAGATGGGCCGTGGTAGGTACAACGATACTGACGGCATCAATTTTGCCAAGCAGCCCCTGAATATTATTAAAGGACTCACAGCCACACTCAGTTGCTACCTTATTGGCTGCCTCTGCATCAGTGTCTACCACGCCTACCAGCTCCACATTCTGCATGCGGGAGTAAATCAATGCATGGAAACGGCCAAGATAACCAACCCCAACCACACCAACACGGGTCTTACTTGTCATAGATCATGAATCCTTAAACAGGTATTTGAGAAACAGGGCCTGCGGAAAAAAGGGGGTGATTTTACCACACCATTGCCCAATGCGTTATTGGCAGTAAACGGTTTACAAGAGGGCATATATTAGCTACGCTTTTTGCGTGAAAATCGGCCTCCTCAACGCATACGTTTGCGATCCAAATCCACACAGCTTTCAACATAAGTACGAACCTATGTTTAGAGAGTTTTTTTCTAAACATGTTTCCCATGAGTGGGATCTTGTGGAATATGCAGTGAGTCAAAGCCGCTGGCCAGGTTCTATGCATGACTGTGACGGCTGGATCATCGGTGGATCTCCCAAGAGTGTTTATGATCGACACTCATGGATTATGAAATTGATGGAATTTGCTTGCGCCTGTCATTACAACAAAAAACCATTACTGGGTATTTGTTTTGGGCATCAGGTAATTGCACAGTGCCTGGGTGGTGGTGTACACAAGTCTCTCAATGGATGGAACATTGGGGTGCGCAGCATTAAGATGCGTAATCCAAGAGTGTGGATGTCTCCGTCATTGGAACACTGCTCACTGCTATACAGTCATCAGGATGAGGTGAAGATGCCACCGGATGGGGCGGTATTATTGGGCGGGGATGCTCATTTCTTGCATCAGGCGTATGCCATTGGTGATCACATTTTTGGGATTCAAGGCCATCCTGAATTCACCCCTGAATTTTTGCGCCTGCGGTTAGAGGCATTGAAAGAGAGCCTTACCGAGGCGGAGTACCAGGAAGCGTTATCCACTCTTGAGCGGCCCACTGATTCAGCGGTGGTGGGTGGTTGGATCAGGCAGTTCTTTGGGTAGTGGTGTTACGTCCCGCACTGATTTAGTCGGTTTGCCCCGACCTGTTCCAGCAAGTAGCTTCAGGGAGTAAATCCTCTAACCAACCGCCGCAAATGCTTCCGGTTATGCTCTGAATCAATCCGACCATAACGCAGACCAATATACAGCCTGATAATCCGATCAACAGATGCTTTCAGTTCCGGTCTCTTTCTGATAATCCGTTGGGCATAATCTCTGGGACCTTCGTTATCTCTTTTTGCCAGTTCCTGTTTTGCCAGCTTGCGGCAAAACTGTTGATAGGATCTGAGCACGGGGTCGGTTGCGGTGCGACCAGTGCGGAGTATGCCAATGGTGATGATCAGTATCACCAGGCCGCTGATAACAATCATGGCGATACCAAGGGTTGTGCCGCTGAGAAAATCCAGCCCTAACAGGGAGAGCATCTGCATCTGCCGCTGGTTGGTGTATCCCAATACCCAGCGATGCCAGGTTGCATTGACGAGATCCATGCCGAAACCGAACTGTTTAATCAGATTGGTGAGAGGGCCGGGGTCGATAACCTGAAATCTTATAGGTGCTCCTTCTCCCAGCTCCGCAAAATCAATAGGCCGCTCTATCCGTTCCGGTGCAACAGCAGCAGTTGGGTCTATGCGTACCCATCCCCGGCCTTCCAGCCAGACTTCTGCCCAGGCATGGGCATCGGACTGACGTACTATGAGGTATCCACCATGAGGATTGATTTCTCCACCCTGATAACCCACTACTACACGGGCGGGTATGTCTGCCAACCGCATCAACAAGACAAAGCTGGTGGCATAGTGCTCACAAAACCCCCGCCGGGTATCAAACATAAAGGCGTCTGCCGGATTATTGCCAAGGGGTGGTGGGGAGAGGGTGTAGATGAACTCCTCCCGGTTAAAGTGGCGCAGGGCTAACCCTATGATGTCGAATTTGGTTGTGGCGGTTGATTGCCAATGGTCTACCAGTTTGCGCATGCGCGGTGTGATGTTGGGTGGGAGCTTCAGCCCTTTTTGGCGTTTGACCCGGCTGATCTCTTTGCTGGAGTATTCCAGATATGAGCGCTGTTTATAACGCATACGTTGGGTGATGGGTTTGTTGGCCTGGATCTGGAAGTCCGGTAAAAGCCGACTATCGGGCGGCGTATCCACTGGTATGTCCAGGGAGAACAGCCACTGCTGATTATTTGGCTCCAGTGTTACCTCATACTCAACCGGCTCGCCTTTGGTGTAGTAGGTTGCGGGCAGTTCGGTTTGGGCATTGTCAATGGTCCAGTTGTAGCCATCAGTGTTCCACAGCACCAGGCCACGCCAGTAGCGTTTGGCAGGAGCTGGAACCGGGCCTGCAAAATCAACGCGGAATGCCACCGCCTTTGACTGGCTCACACGACTGATGCTGCCGAGTGAGATAGAGTCGCTAAAGCCGGTAATAGCAGTTTTATGATCCAGCCCCAGTTGCCAGAGGGGGCCACTTAATCTGGGAAACAGAATGAACAGAACCAGCATGATCGGCATGGCTTGTCCCAGCATAATCAGGGCTTTGCGCAGGGAGAGGTAGGTGTGCCCTTTGGGCCGGATGTGGTTGATCTCGATCAGCACGGTGGTCAAGCCGAAAGTTACCAGGATCATGCTTGTGGTGAGCAGCATGCTTTGGTCATAGAGGAACTGGGTGATGATCATAAAGTACCCGATCAGCGCGGTAACGTAGATGTCCCGTTGTTGCCGTAGCTCCATCAATTTTAGGCCGAGCATAACGACCAGCAAACCTACACCGATCTCCTTGTTGATATGGGTGGTTTGCAGGATCAACGTGGCAATGCCGATCAAGGTCAAGCAGAAGAGCGGAATAGTTCCCGGCAGGCGTTCAGGGTGGTTGATGGCCATTAACCGTAGTGTGGCCAGGATGAAGAAGAATCCAACCAGCCAGGGGCTAAGTTGCTGAATATGGGGAACTACCGCCAGACCCAGAAGTAGAACCTGTGCGGCCAGTACCCGGGGAAGTACGCTGTTGCCAAGAGCGATGTTCATGAGGTCGGCTGTTGGTTGAAGCGAGCCAGAGCGGCCAGACATTGGTGACGATGAATCTGTCCCCGAGCCGGTTTGATGGTGATGCCGGGTAGGCGCAGGCCATATTCATATTGCTGTTCACAGGCTGAGAGCACGCCTCGGCAGAGGCGACCAAGTCGGGCTTCAGTTTCGATTTCGGGCATGGCATCCCAATCAAGCCAGCGTTGATCGGTACGGTCGCCCCCAAACAGTTTGGTCTTCAGCCCTTTGCCTCGGGCGGCAGCCTTCCAGTCTATATGTCGGGGTGGATCACCCTGGCGAAATTCACGCAGACCGGCAAAGTCGTCAGTGCCTACACCACGATCACCTGTAGCGCTATCGCCACGGCTGGGGGGATTGATGGTTTCTATTCTTGGGCCTGGTTTTGGGTATACCAGACAACTTATATCCAGATCGATATAGGTCCATGCCCTTAATAGCCCCAGAGGGAAGCGGGTGGAGAGTGTAAAACGGCCTGCCTTGAGTATCCCCCGGTCAGGTGCGGGGACGGTTAACAGAAGAAGATCTGATCCCTGGCTCTCCAGATCAATACTGGATTTTATCTGGCCTGCCAGCTCCAGAGACATCCCGGGGCGTGGGGAATTGCGCTGGTTTTCTGCCCGGATATGGAATTGGGCCTCCTGACCGGCAAATACGGGTTTGACATGGCCCGGTTGCACCCGTAGCCCCAGCAGGTTGTGCCAGGTGTGCAGGATGGCGATCAATCCAAGCCCTACGAGAAGGAAGGTGAGCAGATAGCCCAGGTTATTGGCAGAGTTGATGGAGCCGAGCAACATTATGCAGACCAGGAGACCATAAAGCACACCGTACAGTGTTGGGAGGATGTAGATTTGCCGCCCGGTCAGTTCGGCACAACCCTCTTTGTTCGGGTGAGCGCGGCGGAGAAAATGGGAGAGATCCAGGGGTAGTGCCATTAATCTAAGGAATTGCCACAGACTCAAGCAGATGTTGACTCATGGCCTTGCTTTCGTCGGCTCCCGTGTCAGTCGTGGAGTGAAGTCGATGGCTAACGGTTGCAGGCAGTACCGCTTGCAGGTCTTCCGGCAACACCTGATAACGTCCATCCAGCAGTGCCCAGGCCCTGGCTCCTTTCAGTAGTGCCAATCCTGCTCGGGGTGATAGGCCGTGGTGAAACCGGGGCGAGGTACGGCTGAATTCCAGCAGATCCTGGCAGTAATCCAACAGGGCATCTGAGACATGCACTTGTGGTACATGCCCTTGCAGTTCCAACAGTCGTTGAGGGGTAATAACGGGTTTCATGGTTTTCAGCAATTCTCGCCGCTCTTCACCGGCAAGCAGTGTCCGCTCGGCTTTTTTGTTTGGATAGCCCAGTTGGAGGCGCATAAAAAAACGATCCAGTTGGGACTCGGGCAGGGGGAATGTCCCAATCTGGCTGATCGGGTTTTGGGTGGCGATAACAAAAAATGGTTTTGGTAGTTGGCGGGTCTCTCCCTCAGCGGTGATTTGGCGCTCTTCCATCGCCTCTAACAGGGCACTCTGAGCCTTGGGTGTGGCGCGGTTGATCTCATCTGCCAGTACAAGCTGGGTAAAGACGGGGCCAGGGTGAAATTGAAAAGCACCCTCTTTCTGGTTAAAGATGGAGACACCAATGATGTCGGCGGGTAGAAGATCGCTGGTGAATTGAATGCGCTGATACTGTAGCCCCAAAAGCTGGGCAAGAACATGTGCCATGGTGGTTTTACCCACACCGGGTAGATCCTCAATCAGCAGATGGCCACGCGCGAGGAGACAGGTCAGGGCCAGGCGCAGAACCCGGTCTTTGCCAAGGATAATGCGCCCTGCTTCAGTGATGATCTGTTCCAGTTCGGCGCTGATATCAGATTCAGGCTGATTCTTCAGTGTGGTGAGTGATTCAAGCATGCTATTACCTTCAGTCTATGTACTTCATCCAGGAGCTTAGTCGTATAAAGCTGTTTCGGCAGTGAGCGTTTAAGCTAAAATGCGATCATTGTTGCATGCTATGCAGCCTTTTTCTAATGTTCAACTGATAAGGCCAAAACTGTTTTTTGCACGCTAAATTTATGTTTCACACAGATACCTTCGAAGTCATTGTAGTCGGTGGTGGTCATGCCGGTACTGAGGCCGCCCTGGCCGCAGCGCGCATGGGCGCTCGAACCCTTTTGCTGACTCACAACATAGACACCCTGGGGCAGATGAGCTGCAACCCTGCCATTGGCGGTATCGGTAAAGGCCATCTGGTGAAAGAGGTGGATGCCCTGGGTGGGGTTATGGCTCAGGCGGCAGATAAGGGTGGCATCCAGTTCCGTACCCTCAATGCCCGTAAGGGGCCAGCAGTGCGCGCTACCCGCGCCCAGGCGGATCGGGCCTTGTATAAGGCGGCGGTGCGTTCAGTGCTGGAGAATCAGCCTAAGCTGGAGATCTTCCAGCAGGCAGTGGATGATCTGATCGTTGATGGTGAACGGATTGAGGGCGTGGTGACTCAGATGGGGCTGCGGTTTCGTGCTCCTTGCGTGGTGTTGACCGTTGGCACCTTCCTCGGTGGGCGTATCCATATCGGCCTGAGCAACTATGAGGGTGGCCGGGCAGGTGATCCTCCAGCCAATGCCTTAGCCAAGCGGTTGCGGGAGCTACCTTTCAACGTGGAGCGATTAAAGACTGGTACGCCGCCACGTATTGACGCCCGTAGTATCGATTTTTCCGTCCTCCAGGCACAGCCCGGTGATAAGCCAACCCCGGTCTTTTCTTTCATGGGGCAGCTAAAAGACCATCCTCGACAGGTAAGCTGCCATATCACCCATACCAATGAACAGACCCATGAGATCATTCGAGGCGGGCTGTCTCGCTCGCCCATGTATGCCGGAGTGATTGAGGGAGTTGGCCCACGCTACTGCCCTTCTATTGAGGATAAGGTGGTGCGATTTGCCGAGCGAGATTCGCACCAGATATTCATTGAGCCAGAGGGGCTGGATACCAATGAAGTCTACCCCAATGGCATCTCCACCAGCCTGCCTTTTGACGTGCAGCATGAACTGGTGCGCTCCATGAAAGGCTTTGAACAGGCCCGTATTACCCGCCCCGGCTATGCCATTGAGTATGACTTTTTTGATCCACGTGATCTGCGCCCCTCCCTGGAGACACGGCATCTGGAAGGGCTGTTTTTTGCAGGCCAGATCAACGGAACTACAGGTTATGAAGAGGCCGCCGCCCAGGGCCTGTTGGCAGGTCTGAACGCTGTACTAAAACAGCGGGATGAAGAGCCTTGGACTCCACGTAGGGATGAGGCTTATTTAGGAGTGCTGGTGGATGATCTTATTACCTGTGGTACCCAGGAACCATACCGCATGTTTACCAGTAGGGCGGAGTATCGCCTGTTGCTGAGGGAGGACAATGCGGACTTACGCCTGACCCTAAAAGGGCGAGAGTTGGGCCTGGTAGATGATGTGCGCTGGGTTGCCTTTGAGCGCAAACGTGAGGCTATCGTGCGCGAACAGCAGCGATTACGTGATTGTTGGGTGCATCCCGGCAAGGTCTCAGAAGAGCAGGTGCAGGCTATTTTAGCTGGTGCCCTATCCAGAGAGGCACGGGCCTTGGATCTATTGGCTCGGCCTAAGGTCTCTTATGGGAATTTGATGAATCTGCCGGGGGTGGGGCCAGGGGTGGGTGATCCCAAGGTGGCGGAGCAGATTGAGATTCAGGCCAAATATGCGGGGTATATCAACCGCCAGCAGGATGAGATTGAGCGCCAGCAGCGTAATGAGTCTGTAACTCTTGCTGAGAATATGGATTACGATCAGGTCAGGGGACTTTCATCTGAGGTGCGGGAAAAGCTCAAGCGGCATCGTCCGATGAGCCTGGGTCTGGCTTCGCGTATCCCAGGTGTTACGCCAGCAGCTGTCTCGTTGTTGCTGATCCATATTAAGCGTAAATCCGGTGATGACTGAATCAGATATCAACTCTGCCTGCCGACAGTCTCTGGCATCTGGTATCGCTGGGTTAAAGCTGGAAGTAACGTCTGAACAGCAAGGGTTGCTGCTCCGCTATATAACCCTGTTGCATCATTGGAACCGGGCTTTCAATCTGACGGCAGTACGCGGTCTGGCTGAAATGGTTCCTCGCCACCTGTTGGATAGCTTGGCAGTAAGCCCTTACTTGCATGGCTCTAATATTCTGGATGTTGGGACTGGCCCTGGGCTGCCAGGTATTCCGTTGGCAATTATCTATCCAGAGATGCATTTTACCCTGCTGGATAGCAACGGAAAAAAGATTCGTTTTGTCCGGCAGGCTGTAATGGAATTGGGGTTGCCAAATATTCAAACCGAACAGGTTCGGGTAGAGGCCTTTGATCCTCCCCAGCCCTTTGACACTATCGTCACCCGTGCCTTTGCTGCGCTGTCAGAGACCCTTGCGTTGACCTCACATCTACAGGCACCAGGCGGACGATTGGTGGCCATGAAGAGCCGCCAGATTCAGGAGGAGTTGGGGGCTACGGATTTAGTAGGGCTGGCTTTTGATCTAATTCCCTTGCAGGTACCGCAGCTAGATAGAGAACGGCATGTGGTTTTGCTGGACTGGTGATTTGCGTGGTATGTGCAAAACAAGCTCATAGTCTTTGGTTGGCTAAATCGCTATAATCTGAAGTATTATCGCTATAAATGATGAGTTTTAGTGTAATGCCAACAATTTCAATGTTTTACGGGATTATTATTCGTATGTATTGTGCTCCATCCGAGCATAATCCTCCGCATATCCATGCCTATTATCAAGAATATAAAGCCATTGTTGATATCAGAAAGCGTGAAGTAGCAGATGGCAACCGCCCTAGAAAAAAAGAAAGGTTGGTATTGGCGTGGGTGGAAATCCATCAAGAGGAACTACTTGCCGATTGGGATTTGGCATCAAATGGTGAACTTCCATTCAACATTGACCCCCTAAAATAGGAGGTAGATTATCTATGTACTTATCTGTGAAAAGCGTAACTCCCCTTGCAGACTATGAGTTGCTTCTGGCTTTTGAAAATGGTGAAGAAAGGGTGTTTGATGTTAAGCCATACTTGGAGATGGGTAAATTCTCTGAGCTGAAAGACACTTCATTGTTCAATTCTGTATTTGTCAGTTTTGATTCTATAGAGTGGGTAAACCAATTAGATTTAGATCCAGAGTTTTTATATCAAAAAAGTGAGACTGCACCAGCGCATAATATCAATTAACACGGACATACCTCCGCAGTGTTTCTTTGGTGTGCTGAAAAAGCTAGCATAAAAGAAACACCACTACGGCATGCTGGTTATTGGCTATTGGCCGGAAAACTAATAAACTAATAAAGTAATGGCTCAAGTAATGGCTCGAATTATCACAATTGCCAACCAGAAGGGCGGCGTAGGCAAGACTACCACAGCGGTTAATCTAGCGGCGGCAGTCGCTGGTAAACGGCATCGAGTGCTGCTGATTGATCTCGACCCTCAGGGTAATGCCACCACGGGCTGCGGGGTGAACAAGTTGGAGCTTGATCGCTCTTCCTGTGATGTTTTGCTGGGTGAAGTTCGCATGGCTGAAGCGGTGATCAAATTGGCGGAGATAGGTCTCGATATATTGCCAGCCAATTCTGACTTAACTGCGGCAGAAGTAGGTCTCATGGATGTCCCTTTGCGGGAGAAGCGTCTGAGTCTAGCCCTAAAAAGTGTCCAGGAACACTACGATTTTATCTTCATTGATTGTCCGCCTTCGCTAAATATGCTGACTGTGAATGCCCTGGTGGCGTCGGACGGAGTGCTGATACCGTTACAGACGGAATACTATGCCCTCGAAGGCTTGTCAGCACTGATGAGCACCATCAAGCAGCTCCGTGTCAGCCGTAATCCGGGACTGGAGATCGAAGGAATCCTGCGCACCATGCATGATCCACGCAATAATCTGGCCATTGAGGTTTCAGCTCAGTTACTGACTCACTTCAAAGATATGGTCTACCATACCGTCATCCCCCGCAACGTGCGGGTGGCTGAGGCACCAAGCCATGGGTTGCCGGTACTGATGTATGACAGGTCATCGCGTGGGGCTGTCTCCTACCTGGCCTTGGCCAGTGAAATGCTTCGCCGCCATGAGCAGCGTCAAAGCGCTTCCGCATAACCTCTTGGTTATTTCAACTTTAACAACTCTTAACTGAATTTATTATGGCAGCAAAAAAACGCGGCTTGGGCCGAGGTCTGGATGCCTTACTGGGTGGCACCGGATTAGATGACCCGGCGGCTGCACCTGAGAGTGGCAAAGCTGAGAGAGCCAATCTTGGCAGTCTGCCAGTGGATCTTATTCAGCGTGGGCGCTTTCAGCCTCGGCGTGATTTTGACCCCGACAGCCTGCGGGAATTGGCTGACTCTATTGCCGCCCAAGGTGTAGTTCAGCCCATCGTGGTACGGCCAATCGGCAAGGGCTGCTACGAAATCATTGCTGGTGAGCGCCGCTGGCGCGCCGCTCAACAGGCGGGGCTAAGCGAGATTCCGGCAGTCATTCGCGATGTACCAGATCAGACGGCTATGGCCATGGGCCTGATCGAAAATATTCAGCGAGATGATCTGAACCCCTTGGAAGAGGCCACAGCACTGCATCGCCTGTTGCATGAATTTGAGTTAACTCACCAGCAAATCGCCCAGGCAATAGGCAAGTCGCGCACCACGGTGACCAATTTATTGAGGTTGTTGGAGCTTAATGAAGATGTAAAAAGCCTGATTGAGAACAGGAAGATCGAGATGGGCCATGCGCGAGCGCTACTTGGGTTGCAGGGTCAGGCTCAGAGCGATGCAGCCAGGGAAGTTGCCCATAAGGGCCTTTCCGTTCGTGAAACCGAACGGCTGGTACGTCGGTTGCAAAGCCAGGACAAGGATACGCCAGCCAAGAAAAAGGCGGCCTGTGCTGATCCTGATGTGCGCCGCTTGACAGACGATTTGTCTGAGCGGCTGGGGGCAATGGTCAAGTTACAGCAAGATGCTGGAGGCAAGGGAAAACTGGTTATAAGCTACAACAGTCTGGATGAGCTGGAAGGGATTTTGGAGCATATTCAATAAGCAGTGGCGGGTGGGCTTCTAGGGTTATCGCAAAGTGAAAAAGCTATGGTTTCTCTTACTTTCCTTTCAACCACCGCCGAATCTCAGACAGATGTCTGCGGCTTACCTGTAGTCGCTGATTTGTTTCCCGGAGGCAGGCTACGGTATAACCATCTGCTCCTTTCTCCAAGCCGGCAAGATGGCTACGGGATACCAGAGCATTGCGGTGAATCCGGATAAAGTGGTCACCTAGTTGCTCTTCAAAGGAGCGCAGAGACTCCTCCAGCAGCACTTCACCGCCTTGATAAAAAGCGCTAACGTATTTCTGATCAGCGATAAAATAGATGATCTCCGTCACTGGGATTCGTTGAACTCCACCCCGGATATTGGCGCAGATGTAGCTTTCTGCTGCTTCCTTCTCTTTAGCCCAGGCTTGCTCTAAAGCCTGTATCTGCACCCGATTTACAGCGTGGGCTTTTTTCAAGGCCTTCAGCAGTCGTGTCAGGCGTATGGGTTTAAGTAAATAATCTATTGCACTACCTTCAAACGCCTCTAGAGTGTAATCACCATGGGCCGTGGTAAATATGACTGCCGGTGGAGATTCACTTTCAGCCAGTCGGGCGGCTGCGGTTAGGCCATCCATTCCAGGCATACTGATATCCATGAGCACTAGATCCACTCCGAGGGCAGCACATTTTTGCAGGGCCTCATCTCCAGTGGTGGCCTCTCCGGCAACACCATAGGGAGAACCGACCTCCTCCATCAGGCTGCGTAACCGAACCCGGGCTAAAGGTTCATCGTCAACAATCAGTACTTTTATCAATCTGTGTGCCTCTAGGCGCCTGTCCGAGAATAGGGAAATATCAACTGCACTTGGTAATCTCCATCAACCTCAGATATGGTCAAACTGGCTTCACCATAAAACAGTCCCTCAAGCCGCTGTCGGATATTCTCCAAGGCCATGTGGTTGCCTTTGTTGTGCTTGGCACAGCCCTCTGGAGGTTTGGTGTTGCGTATGCTCAGGCTTACCTGATGGTGGCTGTAGCACCCGGCAACCAGAATCCGCCCTCCTTGTGGTGATGGCTCTATACCATGATATACAGCATTTTCCAGTAGGGGTTGAAGGACTAGTAGTGGCATGGTTGCTTCTTCTGGCAACCCATCCAATTCCCATTCTACCTGCAACCGGTCGCCAAGGCGCAGGCCTTCAATGCGCAGGTAGCCCCGTACCAGTTCCAGCTCATCTCCTAAGGTTGACTTGTGCTCCACTGATGACAGGGAGGCACGGAACAAGTCTGCAAGATCGTGCACTGCCTCTTCGGCAACCTCTGGTCGGGTGCGAGTCAGACTGGCAATAGTATTCATGCAGTTAAACAGGAAGTGAGGCCGAATGCGTGACTGTAGGGCCTGCAGTCGGGCTTGGGATTCAGCTACTATCTGCTGGTGCCACAAAAACTGGATGTATAAATAGTGTAGCCCCAAAGCCGCCACAATAGCGCTAACACCAAGGTTGCGCAGTAAAAACCCTTGGTGCCCGCCAATGAGACCAAGGGATTGGTCGGTACCTTTCATAAATTGAAATGCCACTTCGGAAACCAGCAATGTTGTCCCCTGAAAAATCAGCCAGGCCGCTAAGCCTGCCATAGTGTTGCTCATCTGGTTTAACCTGGTGTGCAAAGCGCAGAGTATGGCGGTACTGGCAAGGGCAATCCATTGCACATAGAGGGAGCGCATGCTGAGTTCATACAACAGTTTCTCAGATGCAACATCTGAACTAAGGGTTAATACCATCGCCAGCAGCTCCGCAGAGACCACCATGATAAATAGATTGCGGGCATCACAGAAATTGGGTAACAGCCCCTGGTTCTTTTCTGCTTGCAGCCGGTTTTGTTGCTGATTTTTTCCCATTTGTCTCTATTCTAGGATAATAGTAACTCCCTGTTTTGCTGGGTTAGGTATAATCCTTGATTAATCATCTAAATCCAGCAGCCTCCTGGCAAGCCTCTCAGGAAAGAATCCCATGAGTGACAACAACGTACCTGCAAAACCATGGTCTGGTCGGTTCAATGAGCCGATAGATGCCTTTGTGGAGGCCTTTACTGCCTCGGTAGATTTTGACCAGCGGCTCTACCGCTACGATATTCAGGGTTCTGTTGCCCACGCTACCATGCTGGCCAAGGTAGGTGTTATCACTGAAGAAGAGCAGGATGCCATCATCTCGGGGTTGGAGGCAATTCGTGATCAGATCGAACGGGGCGAGTTCCAGTGGTCCATCTCCCTGGAGGATGTCCATATGAATGTGGAATCTGCGCTTACCAGGCGTATCGGGGATGCCGGGAAAAAATTGCACACCGGGCGCTCCCGTAACGACCAGGTAGCTACCGATATCCGACTCTATATGCGTGATGAGATTGAGATCATTCGCACTGAGATCCTGCGTTTGCAACAAGCCCTGCTGGATTTGGCTGAGAGAGAAGCTGATACCGTTATGCCCGGTTTCACCCACTTGCAGACTGCCCAACCAATTACCTTCGGCCATCATATGATGGCATGGTTCGAGATGCTGCAACGAGATCGGGAGCGGCTGGCTGACTGCAACAAGCGGGTTAATATTATGCCGCTGGGGGCCGCTGCTCTAGCCGGTACCACTTATCCCATCGACCGTCACTATACCGCCGAGCTGCTGGGTTTTGAGCGGCCGGGAGAAAATTCTCTGGATGCTGTCAGTGACCGTGATTTTGCCATAGAGTTTAGTGCCGCAGCTTCACTGGTGATGATGCACCTTTCTCGCTGCTCAGAGGAGTTGATTATCTGGTCTTCTGCCCAGTTCGGTTTTGTGGAGCTATCCGATAGCTTCTGTACCGGATCTTCCATAATGCCGCAGAAAAAAAACCCGGACGTACCAGAATTGGTGCGTGGGAAAACAGGCCGTATTTTTGGTCACCTGATGTCACTGCTTACACTCATGAAGGGCCAGCCACTGGCCTACAACAAGGACAACCAGGAGGATAAAGAACCCTTGTTCGATACTGTTGATAACCTCAAAGGTTGTCTCAAGGTATTCGCCGATATGGTTCCTGCAATCACTTGCAAGCATGAGAAAATGCGCAGTGCTGCAATGCAGGGCTTTGCCACTGCCACTGATCTGGCTGATTATTTGGTGCGCAAGGGCATCCCCTTCCGTGACGCTCATGAAATGGTAGGCAAAGCGGTAGCATTTTGCGTAGAGGAGCAGAAAGATTTATCAGAATGCTCGTTGCATGAGTTGCAGCAATTCTCGAATGACATTGACCAGGATGTTTTTAAGGTGCTCACTCTGGAAGGCTCTGTGGCAGCTCGTAACCACATCGGTGGCACGGCTCCGGAACAGGTGCGGCAAGCCATAATTCGGGCAAGGGAGCGGTTGAAGATAGCTTAATCTAGGGTCATAGTTTGAGTGGCCGTTTACCCCGATCAATCTGCCCCAAATCCTCACCCAGACGCACTGGAATATCCATTGCTTCGTGTAAAATGCTCATAACTCCAATAGCCCCATCGGATAACTCCCGGAAAAACAGATAGTGATGTTCATAGCGGCTGAAAAAGACATCTATATCTAAGTCAGGCGGCACTATCAAAGTACCAGGTAAGGATTTCCACAGCCGCTTCCTATCGGCCAATTCCTGAATATGGCTATGCAAGCCACGGATGTACTTCTCGGCCTGTGCCTCTCCCCACTGTTCACAAGTGTAGCCCCAGATTTCATCCTGACGTTGATCAGCGGCGGGATAAAACCGATAATTGGCCATGCCTATTTCCCTTTGTTTCTAGCGATGACCGCATCCACCGTCACCTCCACATAGGCGCTTTCATCAGCCCTAAGCGCAGGTTCCAGTTCCTTACTTAACCATTCCCACGCTTCCTGCCGACCCTTGAGGTCACGCCGGATAAGGGCGCGCATATACTCGCTTGCGTTCTCGTAAAGGCCATGCGCCCCTACCTGTTGTTGCAGATGTGTCCTAAGCCTGCCCGTCACTCTGACATTAACATTTTCTGTTGCCATAACGGCCTCCTCATATTGAGATTTATCTCTCTGCAATTATGGCCCTGTAAATAATAATTGCAATATAATTTACAGGGCCATAAATTAATCAGCAAGCAGCCGGGAGCGGTAACTCAGCCTCCAGCCTAACTACCTGAACCCTTTTAGGTTTATACTTCGCCCTCTGCATCCAAGTTACCAAAGAGGGGTTTATCCCATGAAAGCCACACACTGGCTCATTATCGTGATGATTGTGATCAGCAGCCTGCTATCCGCCTGCGGACAGAAAGGCCCGCTCTACATGCCTGACGGAACATCACAAAAAAAGTAGTAGGCAAGCGCGTTAACTATGGATCATTTCCAATACCGTAGCGGCCATCTGTACGTTGAAGACGTACCCCTGTGCGATATTGCACAGCGCTGGGGTACGCCCTGTTATGTATACTCTCGTGCTACTCTGGAGCGTCACTGGCACGCCTTTGATCAGGCCTTTGCGGATCAGCCACATCTGGTTTGTTTTGCGGTCAAGGCCAACTCCAACCTGGCTGTTCTGAATGTGCTGGCCAGGTTGGGTTCGGGCTTCGATATTGTATCTGTGGGTGAATTGGAGCGAGTTCTGGCTGCTGGTGGCAACCCCAGCAAGGTGGTCTTCTCCGGCGTTGGCAAGCGTGCCGATGAGATGCATCGGGCGCTGGAGGTGGGCATTCGCTGTTTTAACATTGAATCTGCCCCTGAATTGGAACGGTTGGATCAAGTGGCAGGAGAGAGGGGCCTGCAGGCTCCCATCTCTGTGCGAGTGAACCCAGATGTGGATGCAGGCACTCACCCGTATATTTCTACCGGGCTGCGAGAAAACAAGTTTGGCCTGGAGGTGGAACAGGCTTTGGCTGTCTACAATCAAGCCACCAAGCTGGAGAATATTCAGATTGTTGGTATCGATTGCCATATTGGTTCGCAGCTCACTACATTGCCACCCTTCCTGGATGCCCTGGATCGAGTAATGGCCCTGGTAAAGAGATTGAAATGTAGCGGTATCAAGCTAAAGCACCTGGATCTTGGAGGTGGCCTGGGTATTCCCTACACCGATGAAACCCCTCCTTTGCCTGCCGAATATGTTAGTGCTTTGCGGCGACATTTAGGGGATTCATCCATGGAGATCTGCATTGAACCAGGCCGCGCCATTGCTGGTAATGCCGGGGTGCTGTTAACTAAGGTGGAGTACATCAAGCCCACTCCCCATAAGGACTTTGCCATTGTTGATGCGGCCATGAATGATCTAATACGCCCATCACTCTACCAGGCGACTCAGGAAATTATCCCAGTGATACAAAGTGATGACGGTATCCCTGGCTGCTTTGACCTGGTTGGCCCAGTCTGTGAGACTGGAGATTTTATGGGCAAAGAACGTGAGCTAAAGCTAAAAGCTGGTGAGCTGCTGGCCGTACGCTCATGTGGTGCCTACGGATTCACCATGAGTTCCAACTATAACTCCAGGCCTCGGGCGGCAGAGGTAATGGTGGACGGTGGTCAGGCTCATCTGGTGCGTGAACGGGAGAGCATTCAAGACCTGTATCGCGGAGAATCTCTGCTACCCTGATTTACTGGAAGCCTTCCTAATGAACCTCTCATTTACGAAAATGCACGGCCTGGGTAACGATTTTGTGGTGTTTGATGCTATCAATCAGAAGGTTAAACTTTCCACCGGGCAAATCAAAGTCATTGCTGATCGACACTTAGGTATCGGCTGTGATCAGGTATTGATAGTCGAGGCCCCCCACTCGATTAAAACAGATTTTTACTACCGGATCTTCAATGCAGACGGCGCTGAGGTAAAGCAGTGTGGTAATGGAGCACGCTGTTTTGCCAGTTTTGTCTGGAGCACCGGCCTGAGTGATAAAGAGATCCTGCATGTGGGTACAATATCTGGAGATATTCACCTGCGTCAGGAAGATGATGGTCAAGTGAGGGTTAATATGGGAATGCCGGTACTGGAACCTGATCGAATCCCATTTGCGGCTGCAGCCCAATCAAATCTCTATAACATTGAGGTAGGCGATGAATCCCTAAAGATAGCGGCCATCTCTATGGGGAATCCGCATGCCGTACTACAGGTGGCATCATTGGCCGATGCTCAAGTTGAGCAACTAGGCCCACAACTTGGCAATCATCCCCGATTTCCTGAGCGAACCAATGTAGGTTTTATGTTGGTGCGAGATCGGCAGCATATTGACCTGCGGGTGTATGAGCGGGGGGTCGGAGAAACATTGGCCTGTGGTACCGGCGCATGTGCCGCAGTTGTTGCCGGACAGCTAAATAACTTGCTGGATAATCAAGTCAAGGTGAGTCTACCGGGAGGGAATCTTGTGATAAGCTGGGGCGGAATCGAGACACCTGTCTGGATGAGCGGCCCCACCACCCATGTATTCGAGGGTAAAATAACTCTATGACCCAGCAATCAGAACACTGTAAAGAGCCTCCTGTCGAAGAAGCTGCCGTTGCCGAATACCTGGCTGCTACCCCGGATTTCTTTGAGCGTCATGAGGAGTTACTATTGCAACTCAAGCTCCCTGACACCAATGGTAGTGGCAACAGTATCTCCCTGATTGAGCGCCAGCTTGCTGGCCTCCGCAAAGAGTGTGCCGGTTATCAACAGCAATTGGATGAGTTGGTTAAGATAGGCCGCAAGAATGACCAGCTCATTGAGCGCCTGCATCAGCTTACCCTTGCCTTGATCGATACCACTAATCTGGATGAGGTGCTTAATGCCCTGGAAGACCACCTGCATGAAGAGTTTGCGGCGGATCGCGTAGAGTTATGGCTATTTACGCCTGCTGACTTGGAGGATCCTTCCGGTCTGGACACCCCGGAGCGAGAGGCTATTAGCAACTTCCAAAATTTTTTCAAACAGGACAAGCCACTTTGCGGACGCCTGACCAAGGCCCAGCTTGATTTTCTGTTTGGCATTGAAGCGGATGATATTCGTTCTGCCGCCCTTATCCCCATGCGTAATGATGCTATTGCAGGCATGCTGGCCGTAGGCAGCAGCGATGAACAGCGCTTTCAGGGCGATATGGGTACTGAGTTCCTGAGTCGTCTGGGGGATATTGTCAGTCAGCGGCTGGAGATGGTCTCTGAACCTGGAGGCTAAATATGCAATGGATCAGCAAGTATCGGCACAGGGATTGCTGCATCTCTGGCTCAGGCATTTCCTTGAGCACCTGACCCACGAGCGCCGTCTTTCGTCCCATACCCTAAGTAACTATCAACGGGACCTTCAGCGCTTGGCCGGTTGGTGTCTGGAACATGAAATCACCCAATGGGATGAGCTGAGTCAGCAGCAACTGCGTACCTACATCGCTTACCGTCATCGCCTGGGTATATCCGGCAAGAGTTTGCAACGGGAGCTTTCTTCCCTGCGCAGTCTCTATCGCTATCTACAACGGGAGGGTCAGGCAGAGAACAATCCAGCCCAGGGAGTGCGGGCACCTAAGTCGCCCGCTAAATTGCCTCAGACCATGGATGCAGATCAGCTTGGTCATCTGCTGGATCTGCCAGTTGATGATCCACTGGCTATCCGGGATCGAGCTATGATGGAGTTTTTTTACTCATCAGGGTTAAGGCTGGCAGAGTTGGTCGCGCTTAACCTGGCTGATATTGATCTGGCTGATGCCACTGTGGAAATCATGGGTAAGGGTGCCAAGGCTCGTCGTGCTCCCATCGGGCGCAAGGCCCGTGAGGCTCTGAGGCGATGGCTAAAAGTCCGCCTTGATATGGCTTCCTCGGAGGTGCAGGCTCTATTTGTCAGCCAGCGAGGTCAACGCATCTCCCCACGCTCAGTTCAGCAGCGCCTGCATAAGCGGGCCGTTGAGGGAGAGGCGGCGACGGATCTTCATCCCCATATGCTGCGTCACTCTTTCGCCAGCCACATCCTGGAGTCTTCAAGTGATCTGCGGGCCGTGCAAGAGCTGCTGGGGCATGCTGACATCAGTACCACGCAGATCTATACTCACCTGGATTTCCAGCATCTTGCCAAGGTCTACGATGCGTCCCATCCCCGGGCCATGGTAAAAAAATCTAAAAGTTAGCTGTATGCAAAAGCGATCACTGAAACGTATAACCCTTAACAACCTCATTGCCTTTCTGATGTTGCTGTCTCTTGCCATCCTGATTGTTCTTAGTGTCAACATCCGGGCCATTTCTATCAGCGTCATGGAAGACAAGGCATTGGCAATTGCAGATGTTGTTAAGGCAGGTATTACCTCCCATATGCGGGCAGGCACCATGGATAAGCGGGATTATTTCCTCACTGAAATAAATTCTCTAACCCTGGTGGATGAGATTGCAATCATTCGTTCTCAGGAGGTAATCAACCAGTTTGGAGTTGGGATGCAGCAACTGGAGAGACAGGTTGATCAGGGTGCAGAGGAAGCTTTCAAGACCAGACAGCCGGTCTACATCATTGATGATATACAGCTCAAACCATATATGCGGGCCATTGTCCCCTTTATTGCCTCCAGGGAGGGCGGCCTTAACTGCCTGGAATGCCATAAGGTCAAGGAAAGGACTGTTCTGGGTGTCCTTGATATGAGGCTGGATCTCGCAGGATACCGGAATGCAACCTTAACACTGCTGACTTCTATAGGGTTTATTACAGCGTTCTTTATTGCGCTGATTATTGTCAATAATTTCAGAACCATCCAGAGGTATGTTCAAGAGCCTTTGGAGCGGCTGATGCAAAACAGCACAGATGCCTACCAAAAAAAACAGCCTATTAACACCGACGCATTTGAATGCCTGGAGTTTGAGACTGTAGCAGAGGAGATCAATCTGTTCACTAAGGATGTATTGCACCACCAGGAGATTATCGAGAAGAAGAATGTAGAACTGGCAGAAATGAGTTCAGAAATCGAAGACTCGCTCCGGGAGTCAATCTTTACCATGGGCGTTATAGAGGAACAGCGATCCAAGGAGGCAAGTAACCATACCTTGCGCGTCACAAAATACAGTCAGCTATTGGGCATCCAATATGGCTTGTCCGAGTATGAGGTTGAAATGCTGACTATAGCAGCGCCGCTGCATGATATTGGCAAACTTGGTATACCGGATGCCGTCCTATTGAAGCCTGCCAAGCTGACGGCAGAGGAATTTGAGGTTGTGAAGAGCCATTGCATTATTGGTCACAACATGCTCAGCCACTCCAAGAGAGAAACCCTGCGGGCAGCAGCCATAATCGCCTACCAGCACCACGAAAAGTGGGATGGCACCGGGTATCCCCAAGGTCTGAAAGGTAACAACATCCATACATTCGGGCGCATCGTGGCCCTGGCAGATGTATTTGATGCCCTCTTTGCCAAGCGTATCTACAAAGATGAGTGGGCACTGGACGAAGTTCTTAGCTATCTCAAGGAAGAGCGAGGTAGGCAATTTGATCCTCAACTGGTAGATGTTTTATTGCAGAATGCCGAGGCATTTGCCCAAATCAGGAGTCAATACACATAAATCGGGTATAATCAGCGATTTCCAAATTGAAAAAGGGTCGCGATGTGGAGCCGATTAAAGGCACAACAATTCTTTCCGTTCGTCGTAATGGGCAGGTAGCTATCGGGGGTGATGGTCAGGTCTCATTCGGTAATACTGTCATGAAGGGTAACGCACGCAAGGTGCGCCGCCTGTATAAAGACCGGGTTCTGGCGGGCTTTGCCGGGGCTACAGCTGATGCCTTTACCCTGTTTGAGCGCTTTGAGGGCAAGCTGGAAAAACACCACGGTCATCTGACCCGTTCCGCTGTTGAGCTGGCCAAGGACTGGCGTACTGATCGCTCGCTACGCCGTCTGGAGGCGCTGCTCTGCGTAGCAGATACTAAAGCCTCACTGATCATTTCCGGCACCGGTGATGTAATTGAGCCTGAAGACTGCTTGATGGCCATCGGCTCGGGTGGCACGTTTGCCCTGTCGGCCGCTCGCGCCCTACTGGAGAATACCCAGCTCAGCGCCCGGGAGATTGTTGAGAAGGGACTTGGTATAGCCGCTGATATCTGCGTCTATACCAATCATAATTTGGTTGTCGAGGAGCTGGAGACAGATATACGCAATGTCTGAAATTACCCCACAAGAGATCGTCCACGAGCTGGACAAACACATCATTGGCCAGGCAGCGGCCAAGCGCGCCGTGGCAATTGCCTTGCGCAACCGTTGGCGTCGAGTTCAGCTCCCTGATGAGCTGCGCAATGAGATTACCCCTAAGAACATCCTTATGATCGGCCCCACTGGCGTCGGCAAGACCGAGATTGCCCGCCGCCTGGCCAGGCTGGCTAATGCGCCATTTATAAAGGTAGAGGCCACCAAGTTTACAGAAGTGGGCTATGTAGGTCGTGATGTTGAATCCATTATTCGGGATCTGACCGATTCAGCGGTAAAGATGGTGCGTGAGGAGGAACTCAAAAAGGTGAGGGAGCCAGCCGAACAGGCCGCTGAGGAGCTAGTGCTCGATATCCTGCTGCCTGCTCCTAAGCCAACCAGCTTTGAGACTGACAGCAATCCACCTGCCGCTACCAGTTCAAGCACCCGCGATAAATTCCGTGATAAGTTGCGCAATGGTGATCTGGATGAGAAAGAGATTGAAATTGAGGTGAGTGGTGCTCAGATAGGGGTTGAGATCATGGCCCCTCCAGGCATGGAAGAGATGACTAACCAGCTTCAGGGCATGTTTCAAAATATGGGATCTAATCGCACCCGCCAACGCAAGCTGCGGATCAAGGATGCCCTCAAATTGTTAGCGGATGAAGAGGCAGCTAAGCGCATCAATGAGGAAGACCTCAAGCTGAATGCGGTTGAGATGGTTGAACAGAACGGCATCGTATTCCTGGATGAACTGGATAAGGTGGCCAGTCGCTCTGAGTATGGTGGCCCGGATGTTTCACGCGAAGGAGTGCAGCGTGACCTGCTGCCATTGGTTGAAGGTTGTACCGTCTCTACCAGGCACGGCATGGTCAAGAGTGACCATATCCTGTTTATAGCCTCTGGTGCCTTTCATCTGTCCAAGCCATCGGATCTGATTCCAGAGCTTCAGGGTCGCTTGCCGATCAGGGTGGAACTGGAGGCCTTGACTACCCATGATTTTACTCGCATTCTCACTGAGCCAGATGCCTCACTTACCGACCAATACAAGGCTCTGATGGGTACTGAGGGTGTCACCCTGAAGTTCAGTAAAGATGGTGTAACCCGTCTTGCTGAGATCGCGTGGCAGGTAAATGAGCGTACCGAGAATATTGGTGCCCGCCGGTTGCACACCGTACTGGAGCGTCTGCTGGAGACCGTCTCGTATGAGGCCTCTGAGCTGGCAGGCCAGACCATAAACGTAGATGCCACCTATGTAGATGAGCATCTCTCTGAATTGGCCTCAGATGAAGATCTGAGCCGCTATATCCTGTAATGATCCGGGTGATTTATTAATTATGTCAAGACATAGACCCACTGAAATCAAGCTGGTTCGTAAGACCCGTACCCTCCATGTTGCCTTTCCCGATGGCGCGGATTTTGAACTGCCCTGTGAATACCTGCGGGTCTTCTCACCCTCTGCCGAGGTGCAGGGACACAGCCCGGATGAGGCTACCTTGCAGGTGGGTAAAGAGAGCGTAATGATCATTGCCATAGAGCCGGTGGGCAATTACGCTGTGCAGCTAAATTTTGATGATGGCCATACCTCCGGCATCTACGCCTGGGACACCCTGTATGAACTGGGGCGCAATCAACAAGATAACTGGGCCAGGTATCTTGAGGATCTGAAAGCTGCTGGGCACGCTCGGCAAGAACATTGAGAACAGCGTCATGACGGAAAACAGTACCACTCATTTTGGGTATGAAACGGTAGATGCTGAAGAAAAAGCCGGTCGCGTACGCCAGGTATTCGATTCGGTTGCCTCCCGTTATGACATCATGAATGACCTCATGTCGTTTGGCGTTCACCGCCTGTGGAAACGCTACGCGGTCGAGCTGGCCGGAGTTCGCCAGGGTCAGCGGGTGCTGGATCTGGCTGCCGGAACCGGTGATCTTTCAGCCCGTTTTGCCGGGTTGGTGGGGCCAAAAGGAGAGGTAGTCTTCTCCGATATCAATGCCGCAATGCTGGAGCAGGGCCGTCAACGTATGGCCAATGATGGCCTGATAGGCAATGTGCGCTATGTGCAGGCGGACGCCCAATATCTGCCCTTCCAGGACAATCATTTCGACTGCATAACCATTGCCTTTGGGCTACGTAATGTCACTGATAAGCAGAAGGCTATAAATGCCATGTTCCGGGTGCTGAAACCAGGTGGCCGCATGCTGGTACTGGAGTTTTCCCATGTAGACATAGCCCCCCTCAAGGCGGCATACGATTGCTACTCCTTCAAGCTGCTACCCAAGATCGGCAAGCTCGTGACCAATGATGAGGAGAGTTACAAATACCTGGCTGAATCCATTCGTATGCACCCGGATCAAGAGACCCTCAAGGGCATGATGGAAACAGCTGGCTTTGAGCGTACCGAATTCTTTAACCTGACTGGCGGCATCGTTGCTGTTCACCGTGGCTTTAAGCTTTGATGATCAGCATTTATGAGCTTGCTTTTGCCACTCTGGAAGAGACGCTCAACCAGTATATTTCCATGGACCCAGCAGCAACCAGGCAATTGGCCAAGCTGCATGGCCGCGTTATTGCTCTGGAGATTGCTGGACCAGAGATCCAGCTATTTCTGATTCCTGGCCCTGCTCGCCTGCAGATTCTGCGGCTGCATGAAGGGGAGCCAGACTGCGTGCTGCGTGGTTCACCTATAGCATTGACTCGCCTGGGTAGCTCCGGTGAAAAAGATGAGATTCAGATCACCGGTGATCTTGAACTTGGACAACATTTCGGCAATATCCTTGGCACTCTGAATATAGACTGGGAAGAACAACTGGCTGCCCACATGGGAGATTTTGTCGCCCATGACATCATGCAGGGCATACGCTTTGTTACCAGACATGGAAAGCAGGCACTGAACGGTCTGGGTGCTCCCCTCAAAGAATGCATCCAAACTCATGCGCAGCTATTGCCAGAACGGCAAGAGGTGGAGGGCTTTCTTTCCAAAGTTGATACCTTGCAGGATGATGTAGAACGCCTGCTGGCCAGATTTGGGCAGCTCAAGGCCAGGCAATGATGCGCCCTGCCAAGGTTCTGCGTCTGCTTAATATCAATCGGGTTCTACTGCGTCATGGGCTGGACGAAGTCATCATGGCCACCCACCTGTTCAGGCCGGTGCGGTACCTGCTCTATCTCTCTCCCGCTTACTGGCTCCGTAAGAATGAGTTACCACCTATCCAGGTGCGCATCCGCCGGACTCTGGAGGATCTGGGTCCTATCTTTGTCAAGCTGGGTCAGGTCGTCTCCACTCGACGGGATCTGCTGGACGAAGAGGTTGGTGATGAGCTGGCTAAGTTGCAGGATGCCGTGCCACCTTTTCCTGGGGCGCAGGCCAGAGCTATTATCGAACAGGCCTTTGACCAGAAAATAGAAGAGATATTTGACTCATTCGATGAAACCCCACTGGCTTCTGCTTCCATTGCTCAGGTTCATGCCGCCCGCCTCAAAAATGGTGATGATGTGGTGGTCAAGGTGCTGCGGCCAGGGGTTGAAAAGGTTATCCGCCGGGATCTTGGTCTTCTCTATACCCTAGCCAAACTGGCCAACCGTTACTGGAAAGGTGCCAAGCGTTTTAAGCCCCTAGAAGTAGTGGAGGATTATGATCGCACCATCACCGATGAGCTGGATCTGACCCGCGAAGCTGCTAACGCATCCCAGCTGCGCCGCAACTGGGAGAACAGCCCCATCCTGTTCGTGCCCCAGATCTACTGGAACCTGACCAAGACCAATGTGATGGTCATTGAGCGTATCTATGGCACTCAAGTCAGTGATGTTGAGGCATTAAAGGCGCAGGGCATCAGCTTGGAGCGGTTAGGCACTCTAGGAGTAGAGATCTTCTTCACCCAGGTCTTCCGTGACAACTTCTTCCACGCTGACATGCACCCAGGCAATATCTTCGTCAGCCCTGAGGGTCAGTACATTGCCGTAGATTTTGGCATCATGGGTACCCTTACTAAGGATGATCAGCGCTATTTCGCAGAAAACCTGCTAGCCTTTTTCAACCGTGATTATCGGCGCGTAGCCCAACTACACGTGGACTCCGGCTGGGTACCAAAGAAAACCCGGGTGGACGAGTTCGAAGCCGCTATCCGCACTGTATCCGAACCCATCTATGACCGCCCGCTGGGGGAGATCTCCTTCGCCCACTTCCTGGTCAACCTGTTCCAGACTGCACGTCGTTTTGACATGGAAGTACAACCGCAATTAGTGCTACTGGAAAAAACCCTGGTCTATGTTGAAGGAGTTGGTCGCCAGCTATACCCTGAACTGGATCTCTGGAGCACCGCCAAGCCTTTTTTGGAACGCTGGCTGAATGAACAGGTTGGCCCCAAGGCCTTTGCCAAGAGGGTCAAGGACAATCTGCCGCAGATATCTGAAGATTTGCCAGAGTTACCTCTACTGGCTCACCGGGTTATCAAAGATGCAGCCGAAGGCAATCTTGAGCTGAATTGGAAATCAAAAGAACTGGAGCAGTTTAGAAAGGATGCCAAACGCACCAGCCAACAGACCATTGTCGCGATCAGTGGTGGCTCCATGCTGATCGCTGCTGCCTTACTACTCACCCTTGGGCCTGGTGCTGCACTCTCAGCCCAAACGGCCTCCCTCATTGGCACTACCCTTGGGAGTGGCGGTGGGCTTATTCTGCTTTGGGCTTGCTTTACAAGCTGAATTCAATGCAGTTTTGCAGCTCATAGCTAACTAGTGAGCACACTATGCTCACGGGGTAGACTCTAAATCCAGGCTCTTACAATTGTCTAATTGTTGCCTAAATTGAACACCCCATATATCATGCGTTCAACGAATGAACGCCAAGATTCTGAATACATGGCAGGGCGGTAGCGTGCCTAATGCTTAATCCTGCAGCTTGCAACACACAGTGGATAAACTGCTGCTACCAGTCCTGGAACCCATGCAGTTCATTTATTGAATCTTTATCAAGAACGGTTCAGTATTCAACCTGATGACTTTTCTACAGCCAGCAAATGTGATGCTTAGACCATGGCAATTACCCTGCATAACCGCATGGTTGATACGGATTGTCAGTATGTAGTTGAAGGCGTAAAGGGTGTGCAAGTGTAGGGTTGCAGAGCAGTGTTGAGAGCAAATAATGAAAGATGGGGGCATAGATGACCACAGTAAAAAAAAGAGCTGAACAATATACCTTTTCTGACTACCTCAACTGGCAGGACAATGAAAGATGGGAGATCATCGATGGAGAAGCATATAACATGACCCCCGCCCCTGCTATAAAACATCAGAATGTTGTGGTTACTTTTGCTCGCATCATCGGAAATGCGCTTAAAGGCAAGCCATGTAGGCCATTTGTAGCTCCAACAGATGTTGTCCTGTCCGAATGTGATGTTGTTCAGCCTGATGTAATAGTTGTCTGTGATGAGAAAAAAATCACAGAGGCCAACATACAAGGAGCTCCGGATCTTGTTGTAGAGGTGCTCTCGCCCTCCACAGCGCTCAAGGACAAGAGAGAGAAGAAAGCGTTGTATGAGAAATTTGCTGTCAAGGAGTACATTATCATCGACCCCATGGAACTATATGTGGAGAGATTTGTGCTTAAGGGTGAGCGATACGGAGAGCCAGATATATTTGGTCCCCGGGAAGTGCTACCGCTTAACAGTCTTACAGGGATAGAAATTGCGCTGTGGGAGGTTTTTGAGATGAAAGCTCCAGATGCCTCAGAGCAAAAGCCTCAACCAGGCTAATGCTTACAACAAAATAGCATGCACGACATCCATCATAAAATACTAAGGCACTTAAAGGATAAAGGCTGGCTCAAGATCCAGAATTTCCGGAACAATCGGAATAAACTTCTATATGCCTACTGTTTAACCCCCAAAAGCATAGCCGGAAAGGCAAAAATCACACTTCAATTCCTTCGGGGCGGTGCCAAAATAGCATTATCAATGTGATACCGAACACCCGTCCAGCGCAATAATACCTTGTATTTTCAAAGTATAACATTAATATTGCAAGGCATGAAAAGAGACTACACTCCATTACTCCATGAGCTTTTAAGCTTCTTCCCCTGCGTAGCCATCGTTGGCGTCAGGCAGTGTGGAAAAACCACCCTGCTTCAAGAGCTACCTCAGTCGTGGCGAATCTTTGACCTCGAAAAAGCCAGTGACTTTGATGTTGTTCATAAGGATCCAGACCTTTTCCTCCGCCTGAACCCAAACCATACAGCACTCGATGAAGGCCAGCTTATCCCTGAATTATTTCCAGCTCTGCGAGTGGCCATCGATGCCAACCGAAGCCAATGTGGCCGATTTATCATTACCGGTTCCAGCTCACCGGAACTCCTCAGATCGATATCAGAGAGCCTCGCTGGACGAGTGGCAATCATGGAACTGGCTCCATTCTCTCTTTCTGAGGCCTACGGCAAGGAGCCATCTGATTTTTACCAGTTAATCATAAATCCCAGCAACCCCAGGGACTTTCTGGAGCTTAAGCCAAGGATAAATCTGGAAAAACAACATGACTACTGGGTTCGCGGCGGATATCCGGAACCCTGGATAAAAAACAGCCCCAGATTCAATAAGCTCTGGATGCAAAACTATATACAAACCTATCTGGAGCGCGATGTCCTGAAGCTTTTTCCAGGCATCAACCGCCAGAAATACTGGCTATTCTTACAACTGCTAAGCAATCTTTCAGGCACCATCATCAATTATTCGGATGTTGCCCGTACGCTGGGCGTATCTCAACCGACAGCTCGGGAATATTTTAATATTGCCCATGGCACCTTTATTTGGCGTCATATCCTTCCCTACGAAAAAAATGCCGCCAAACGTATTATCAAGCACCCAAAGGGTTATCTGAGAGACTCGGGTCTGCTCCACTCACTGCTTCACCTGAGCAGCCGCGATAGCGTACTGGCCCATCCGCAAATGGGGCATTCTTGGGAATCAATGGTGCTGGAAAATTTATTGAGAGGTTTCAATGCACAAGGAATAGCCTACAACTACTACTATTACCGAACCGGAGGAGGGGCAGAAGTCGATCTCATTCTTGAAGGCGAGTTTGGCCTGTTGCCTATCGAAATCAAATATGGCCAGACAATCCCCTTAAAGCAGCTTTGCGGTATACGTGACTTCATTCAAGAAAGGGAGTGCTGCTATGGAATTGTCATCAATAATGCCGAACGCACTATACAATATGATGACAAATTAATCGGCATACCTTTTGGCTGCCTCTAATTTAATATCAGTAGCGCCAGATCGTGGCAAATAAACAGAAAGTGCTGGCCGACCTGCATGCTGCCCACGAATTTGAAAGAGGAAAGATCGGTGCCGTCATTTGTTCAGCAATGCCCGGATCGGAATGCCGGTTGTACGCGAACCTGACGGATGATTGAACAAATTTGCCAAAGTTTTGCTCGGTGCCCAGGGGGGGGCTATTGACGGATTAAGCTTAAGCTGTAACTACAGCGTTCATATTATGAACGCTCAGGATAGAGAAAACGCACTGACCCTTGAACTCCTTGAAGCTATTGAGGAAAAACAGGAGATTACACAACGCCACTTGGCGCAACGGCTTGGTGTGGCGTTAGGCTTGGCCAATTCCTATCTGAAGCGCTGTGTACACAAGGGGCTGGTAAAGGTTGAGCAGGTTCCGGCTAATCGGTACATGTATTATTTAACCCCGCAGGGCTTTGCAGAGAAGGGGCGCCTAACTGCTCAGTATCTCTCCTCCTCTCTGGCTTTCTATCGTAAGGCAAGTGCATCTTGTGATCAGGCATTTCAATTATGTGTAAGTAACGGTTGGACTCGGGTGCTGCTATGTGGGGTATCCGATTTGGCTGAAATTGCATCGATTCGGGCACGGGAGCATGAGGTTACGATTATGGGTATTTATGATCCAGTTGTGGAACAAGAGCAGTTTCTGAATAAGCCGGTTTGGAGAAGATTGGAGGATGCAGGTGATGTTGATGCCTATTTCTTGGCTGATCTGATTGATCCTGCTGGTAACTTTGTATCTCTTGTGGAGCAAGTACCCAAAGAGCGGATCATAGCGCCTAGTATTCTTGGGGTTTTTTAAGACTAAGAGTGAGAGGGATGCGCATGACCAAGGTACAGCCTATCAATCCAGATTGAATGGGCTGAACAGTTACCGTATTTTTTCTTCTTTTACGGCCTTACTCCAGCGTGTAGATGCGCGCTTCGTCTCCTTTGTTGTTTGGGAATGCCTTAATCAACTGGAGTGATGGCTCGTGCTTTAGGTATTCATCAGTCTGTTTGTCTTTGTGTTTGACTCTAATCAGCAGGTAATTGTATCCCTCAGTTTTTATGAGAGACAGGAGATCGACATTCATATTGCCTGTAAATTTTGGCTCGAAGGTGCATCTGTTTTCAGCATAAAATGCAAAGCGAGGGTCAGTACAGGCAGCATGTACATTATCGGGAAGATTTTGGGCGGCCCATTGGGCAGCGGTGGCTATATTTTTTTTCGGGGTTCCGGTGCTGATCATGCCATCAAGAAGAAACCCGATCAGGATGGTCACCATAATAATCGCTGCCAACCGGTTTTTGCTCTGTAATGACCGCTCTATGAGTTGGCAGACATACTGGCAGGAAATCAGGAAAAAAAGAATTGCGGTAAAAATGATGTATCTTGAAGAGAGTAAAAATTGATTGCCAATGATCACGATCAGCGGGGCTGATGGATAGCGTGCCGAAGAACAAAATAATGTAACTCTCTCTGGATAGATTCAGCCACCTTTTGTGCTGTCCATACGCCATAATGCCAAGAAATATAGGGTTAATGGCAGCAATTAATTTGGTGATTAAAAAGGTGATGAGACCACTTATAACCATGTATAAGCCAATGCTGTCTGAGGCAACAACAGACAGGCTGGTTTGTAACTGTGCGGCAGTGTCGCTGATGTTGCTTAATAGTGATGTGGGTTGCATGTAGTGTAAAAACAGCAATACTGTGTACCCAATATTTTTTTCGCTGAATGCCAGGAAAAGCAGGCAAATCACACCAAGCGGGACAACCAGGGTGTAGAGCCTTATTGTATGTAGCCCGATTTCTTTAAGAGAATATCGAGCCACCGGGAAATAGAGGGGAGCAAAGAGGATAAAAACAATGCCTTCCGCCCTGAATAAAGTTGCTGCTATACCAAACAGTTGCCATAAGAGTGCGCTAGTTATATTCGGTTTCTTAACGTAGCTGATAAAATAAGTAATCCCCAAGAGCATCATGCCTCAGAAACCGGATCCTCGAATAATAGCTTCGCGATCATCACCCAGTATAGGCAGGGCAATAATAAACAGGATGGGCACCCAGTGCGCCAGGATAAGCTGGTAAATGATTGGAG
>UOFX01000078.1_pt1 | contig 46767 bp, 45 predicted proteins | sample 1989101 | NCBI WGS metagenome assembly UOFX01 (sample SAMEA4712195, study PRJEB27164) | hydrothermal vent metagenome | biome: marine basaltic hydrothermal vent biome; feature: marine hydrothermal vent; material: mineral | place: Pacific Ocean | collected 2011-06-14/2011-07-23 | depth 1719 m
AGGAAAACCCAATGTATTCAATGCCTTCTTCATACGCCGACTGCCATAGCTATACTTTGAGCTTTTAGCAAGATCCTTTGTCCATTCAATCATCTCCTGGTGCTCCGTATCGATTGACTTATTGACCAGACCACAGTTTAAGCAACCAAAGGCAGCTCCGGGTCGCTAGCAGCCATTATCTGTTTGCTCAACTCTGAACAACTACACATAAATCCAGTTATACCGGACGGAACCGCTCCCGATATTTAGCGGCACCGGAAAGATGTCATCGGGCGGATTCGCAATAACGCTGCTCCAACTCAATGCCGAGATAACAGCGACCTTTGAGCGCGGCGGCAACGGCTGTACTGTCTGATCCGGCAAAAGAACAAACCTGGACAGCCATTATTTGAATTATGGGTGACTCATTGTAATCACGAGTATTATTCTTGATTCAAGTAGTGTCCACATTTACCATCATAACGTATTGAAATATTTGAGAAAAAACAGGATAGTCCATTGACTCATAAGGCCAGGAAAAGATTCGGCCAAAAACAGGGGCTTGAAGGAGAAAATGGCCCCGAAAGGGGGCCATTTAGGGGACTGCTAGAAATCAATAAGACCTAACTCGCTGATATAATAGGTCTTATTCCTCATAAATGGCGGAGAGGGTGGGATTACTCTGCGCATCCATGCGCTCCGCCCTTCGGGTCGTGCTGCGCACGATCAACATTGCTCCTGGCAATTTTGTCGAACCTAAGGGTTCTCATCAAACCACCCTCTCCGCCAATAAAAAACCCGCCGAAAGGGCGGGTTGTTTATTGGCGGAGAGGGTGGGATTCGAACCCACGGTACGGATTAACGTACACACACTTTCCAGGCGTGCTCCTTAAGCCACTCGGACACCTCTCCAAATTCGGGAGGCGCAAGACTAAACTAGAACTAGCTCTAGCGCAATCTCTACTTAAAAACAGCAATTCAACCACTAGCGATACAGCCTTACACAAAGTAAAATCACCATCTCACATACACATATCCCATTCGATTACAGATAATGAACCACAAATCAGCTAAAAAGCACCGCTCCAAAAACCCTAGCATGGCTCAGTTGGCTGACCGGCACGAGCTATATGAGCTGTCAGTCCAATGCACCGAGGCTGAAATTGACTTTGTTGATGAGACCTTCAAGCAACTGCGTGGCCGGAAAGCCAAAGTGCTGCGGGAAGATTTCTGCGGTACGGCTAATGTCTGTTGCGACTGGGTTCAGCGTAGAAGAAATAACAGCGCAATTGGGATCGATATCAATCACGAGGTTCTGGAGTGGGGCCGAAATAACAACCTTAGCAAACTACCAAAATCCAGCAAAAGCCGTATCCAACTGCTGGAACAAAATGTTTTGACTGTTCAGACCAAACCAGTTGAGATTGTCTCAGCCATGAATTTCAGCTATTGGCTGTTTAAAGACCGCAAGGATCTTAAAAACTATTTTCAGCAGGTATACAACAGTCTTACGGATGACGGTATCTTCTTCATGGATGCCTACGGAGGCTACGACTGCTTCCGTGATATTACCGAAAAGACAAAAATTGCCGGCCAGAATTTTACCTATATCTGGGAGCAGGAGAAATACGACCCCATCAGTGGCCAACTGCTCTGCCACATCCACTTTAAATTCTCAGATGGATCCAAACTGAAAAAGGCCTTCAGCTATGATTGGCGTCTGTGGACCCTGCCAGAAATCAGGGAACTGCTGGAAGAGGCCGGGTTCAGCCGCATAACCTTCTATTGGCAGGGCTTTGATGAGGATGATGAGCCAGATGGTGATTTCCAGCCCGCTGAAACGGGTGAGGCAGATGCCAGTTGGATCTGTTATATCTCCGCAGAGAAGTAGCTCTGGACAAAATCCGCCACTCCCTGCACATCATTAATATCAAGCTGCGGAAGATCTATTGATTGTGCCAGTTCCCCGTCAGTGGCAATGGCAATAATATTGTCATCATCCACACACAGCAGGGGTTTATTTAAGGATGGACGGTGCAGTTCAATCTTGGGAAAGGCCTCATGCCTGAAGCCTTCAACCAAAATAAGATCCAGTGTGGACTGATCCAATCTCTCCAGTTCCTGCTGCAACTCCGGCTCCTGCTCTGCAACCTTATCAACCATTAGCGCCCAACGGTGCTTGGAAGTCAGCAACATCTGCGCCGCCCCAGCCTTGCGCAACTCATAGCTATCCTTGCCGGGAATATCCACCTCAAACCGATGATGGGAGTGCTTAATCATACCTACGCGCAAACCGCAGGACGTTAAGACAGGCAGCAGCCTGGTAAGCAGAGTTGTTTTACCCGTTCCACTGAAGGCGGCAAAGCCCAATAATGGCTTGTCAGCTTTAATCATACTGCGGGCTTCCAGTTAATTTAACGGTGGCTACATCCTATTACATAAAATGCTTTTCACCAAAAAACAACTATAAACTAGCCAGCTTTTTTCATACCGTGCAGCCTTACAATTAATTGCGCCTCATGATTACCAAGCCCCAGTTCATCAGTCAAACGAGAGGCAGAGGCACCATGACGAACCATCTGTATGGCCTCGCCATATGACTGGTCATGCTGATCACGACTCTCAATATTATCTTGCCGAGACTTTAGTTCCCGATCATGCTGTTCCAGTCTGGAAATACGCTTATTGGCTCCCACCGAACCTGCACAGAGAGCTGTCAGGTTAATGGTTAATGCATCAATCTGTTGTTTGGCCTGAGCCAACTTGTTGCCCTGGTGTCGCATTTTAACTACCAGCATAAGCAGTGCGCTCCCGACACCAATAGCAGCAATTGCACTGGTTACAATCCACGTAATGCTGGCAATTTCAAGCATAATCATCTACCCATGGTTGATCATCCGGTCTTGGTTGTTCCTGCTTACCTTTCTGCTGCTTCTTGTCTCTCTCAGAATGTGGCTTATTGGGGCGTTCACGTTCACCAGGCCGTTTAGCTGGCTTGGTTGGCCAGATGGGAGTAATAGGATTCTTGTCACCGATATAAGACATTATTCAATCTTCCAAATCAGAACATGCCAACCTCAGCCCACTCTTCATCAGTAAGCAATTTATTGAGATCCACGACTATCAGCAGGCCTTCATCCCTGGTTGCTACGCCCTGAATATAGCGGGAACTCTCGTCATTACCAACACTAGGCGCAACATCAATCTCAGATGAACTCAGTTCAACCACCTCGGCAACGCTATCCACTAAAATGCCCACTACCTGTTTATCTGATTCAATGATTACAATACGACTGGAATCATCCATTGCAGCCTTAGGCAACCCAAATCGACTGCGTGTATCAATCACAGTTACCACATTGCCACGCAAGTTGATAATTCCAAGCACGTAACTGGGTGCTCCAGGCACTGGCGCAATTTCGCTGACCCGGAGAACCTCCTGTACCATCATCACCTTGATGCCATAAGTCTCATCCTGAAGCCTGAAAGTAACCAGTTGAATCACCTGGTCATTCTCACAACTCTCAGCTACAGAGTTTGTCATGATTCACCTCAACGTTCATTTCATTAATCTGCCAAAAAACAGACACCATTCGGCCCCTGTACATATAACTATGCATCATTCATGCCTGATCATGGTCAGCAAAATATCAACATCCAGTAGAATACATAGCTGATCTGGCAAGGTGCCAGCCAGCCATGGGCGGTTCTCATGCCGACATGACCAATGTACCTCACTCGGTTCAAGAGTTACTGGACTGAACAATCTATCGCAAACCAAACCCCATTTGCCATCACCTATAATCAATACATGGCTTAATTTGTCTCCCTTATCTTCAATGTTCTCCTGTTCCGGCATTACCAACCCGGAAATATCCACCATACCAACCTTGTTACCCCGGTACTCAATCATGCCTTTGTGCCAATCAGGTTGCCCCATCAGGTGGGTGATCTCCATGTCACCCTTAGCTATGCCACTTAACTCGCATAAAGGCACTCCCAATTGCAATCCATTGACTTCAAACAGCAGGCACTGGAAACGTTCTCTTGCCCATTCAGGGATGACAGGTTGAGGGCCTTGCTGCTGCTGGGTTTCTGTCTTTACCTCGTGCTGCACCAAAACTGGTGAAACTGTTGCAACTTGCTCTTGATACTCTTCAACCTCACTCAGCAGAGACTGCAAGTACTGAGCAACTACCTGGTCAGGCTCGCTTAACTGGACTTCACGTTTCTTTTCCCGATCAATCATCCTGCCACTCCAGCACTTGGATGCACCTGATCATCTTGCTGTAGTGCTTCCAGCAGTCTTGAATATGCCATTACTCCGTGAGTATGCGGATCAAATAAGGCTGGTGGAATGCCAACGCGGCTCGCTTCACGAAATTTAGTATCAATGGGGATAACATCATTCCATATTTCATCTGGCCAGGTACTACGCAGGGTTTGAAGGCTGTCAACAGAAGCGCGTGTGCGCTGGTCAAACAAGGTTGGGACTATGATGCAAGGAAGTTCAGTCTTGCGTGTCTGTAGCACCATCTTTAGAGTATTGAGCATTCGTTCCAACCCCTTCAAGGCAAGAAACTCTGTTTGCACCGGAATAATTAATCTCTCACAGGCAGCTAGTGCATTGACCATAAGCACACCTAGCATGGGAGGACAATCAATCAGTACATAGTCATACTTCTCAGATAGCCGGTTCAAGGCATTTATTAATATCAACCCCATACCATCAAGCCTGCCAGCTTGGCGATCCAAGGTAGCCAACGCTACCGAGGCAGGCAAAAGATACAAACCTTCAGCGCCTGTCTCACACACCAAATCAACAGGATCTATCGACCGTTGCTCCGTTGCCGCTTTGAACAAAGAGAAGCTACTTGCTTCAATGGCGTCTGGGTCATACCGGAAATAACTGGTCAAAGAACCATGAGGATCAATATCCACCATCAGGGTATTAAACCCCAATGTAGCCAACAAGCCTCCAAGACTGACTGTGGTGGTGGTCTTCCCCACTCCGCCTTTCTGATTGGCAATGGTCCAAACTTTCACCTGGCATCCTTGGCTGGTGCAGCCAGGAGATTCAACCCCTCACGCTGTTTGTTGCTGGCCATTATTAACAGGGAAACCCGGCGGTTTTTCTGACGCCCTTGTTCATTTGAGTTATCTGCAACTGGCCGATGCTCAGCATAACCAATTGCTGCCAACCGCTTTGGCGATATGCCAAGACGATAAAAGATATGCACCACGCTGGCAGCCCGTGCTGCCGATAGCTCCCAGTTGGAAGGAAAGATTTCCGTTCGAATCGGTATATCGTCAGTATGCCCCTCGACATTAATAACATTTTGCAGTGGCTTAAGAACATCTACTACCTTGCGCAACGCCTTTAAAGCTTTATATGAAACACGGGCAGTACCACTGGCAAACAACATTTTGCTTTTAATCTCAACCTCGATCCAATACTTGTTCTGGGTTACTTCCACCAATCCCGCATCAACAAATGATTTCATTGATGCCTTTATATCATCCGCAATAGGGGTCAAAGAAAGTTCAGAATTCTCCGGTAAATTATCAGCCTGATCAGGCACTGTCTCTTGCTCTGCTGGCAGGCCATCAGGAAGCAGTGTTGTAATATCTAAGGACTCAAATAAAGAATCATCAAATAAGTCTGCTACAGGTAGATTAAGGGTTCGTGCATCTTCACCAATCTGGATTAAATTCGTACTCTGTGTATTGTTCTGAAATGCACCAGCAAGAGTACTCGAAAGCACACGATATTTGCCCTCATTAACTGATGATACTGAATACATGACTACAAAGAATGCAAACAATAATGTTATAAAGTCTGCATAAGAAACCAACCACCGCTCGTGGTTTACCGGATCTTCTTGTCGCCTTTTGCGTCTCATTTTATTAGTGACTATCTTAAATACCCTTGCAATTTAAACTCAATATTACGTGGATTTTCACCCTCCGCAATCGACACCACCCCTTCAATTATCATCTCCCGATACTGGCTCCGATTTATTGCATGGGACTTCATTTTATTACCAAACGGCAGCAAGAACAGGTTAGCCAACCCAACACCATAGATAGTTGCAACAAAAGCAGTGGCGATACCATCGCCCAATTTACTTGGGTCAGCCAGGTTTTGCATAACATGTATCAACCCCATAACAGCACCAATGATGCCGATGGTTGGGGCATACCCACCCATCCCTTCAAACACTCTTGCTGCCGCCAAATCTTTATGCTCTTGATTATCCAAATCTACTTCAAGGATATTTCGAATCACCTCTGGTTCGCTGCCATCCACCAGCAACTCCATACCCTTGCGCATAAACAGATCTGGCTCCTCTTCCACAACAGATTCTAAACCTAACAACCCTTCCTTACGCGCAATATTGCTCCACCTAATAAGCTTATCAATGGATGCATTCATATCCTGTGTTGGCGGGATAAACACTGTGCTGGCCAGACGCAGGGCATGCAAAAAATCACGTATCGGTGTCTGTAACAGGATGGCTCCGACTGTACCTCCGACCACAATAACCAATGCAGGCACATTAAACAGAGCAGTCAAATGGCCACCGTCAAGGGCATTGCCTCCTAAAATGGCAGCAAAGCCAAGGATGACACCAATAAAACTGAGCACATCCAATTTATACCACCTTAATTATCGCGGAACCTATTTGCTCAATCGGTAACACCTGGTCAGATATACCGGCCTTTTTGTTGCTGGTACATGACCTTGTTTGACAGGTTGTGCGGTCGAATCATCGACAACCAATACCCATACATTAGTGCGCATATTTACTCATAAGCCCAGGAACATCTAAGATCAGCGCAATCTTACCGTCGCCGGTAATGGTTGCTCCAGCCATGCCCTCCAACCCCTGCAACAGTGCACCCAAAGGTTTGATAACAACCTCCTCTTGACCAACCAGATAATCCACTACCAGGCCAATATGCACTCCACTCGAAGATACTACTACTACATGGCCACCAGCTTCTCCACGCGGGGCATTTGGGTCAGCAACCAACCAATCGTGCAGATTAAATAGTGGCAGTGCACGGTCTCTAACTCTGATAGTGAGCTGTCCATCCACCACATTGGTACGGCTGTCATCCATGTTGAATATTTCAACCACATTAGAGAGTGGCAAGGCAAAAGGTTGCCTACCAAGAACTACCATCAGAGTAGGTAAAATAGCCAGAGTTAACGGTAGTTTAATAGCTATAGTACTGCCAACACCAAGCTCTGAATTTATCTCCACATTGCCATTCATCTGGGCAATGCGTGTCTTCACTACATCCATGCCCACACCACGACCGGAAACATCTGAAATCTCTGTTTTAGTAGAAAACCCTGGGTGAAAAATCAGGTTAAAGCATTCTCGGTTATCCATACGGGCAGCCACATCTTCATCCATAATGCCTTTTTCAACCGCCTTGGCACGCAGAACTTCTGGATCCATGCCCTTACCATCATCACTGATGGAAAGCATAATATGATCGCCCTCTTGAGAAGCCGTAAGTTTAATTGCGCCTTTGCGCAATTTACCTGCCGCCTCTCGTTCATCCGGCATTTCAATGCCATGGTCTACTGCATTTCTAACCAGATGCACCAGCGGATCAGCGAGAGCTTCTACCAGATTTTTATCAAGGTCAGTCTCTTCACCATACATCTCAAGGTCGATCTCTTTATTTAGATTGCGTGCCAAATCACGCACCACCCGGGGAAAACGCCCAAAGACTTTTTTTACCGGCTGCATCCTGGTCTTCATCACCGCCAGTTGCAGATCTGATGTAACGACATCCAGATTACTCACAGCGACAGCAACAGCGCCTTCCCCCACTTCTGCTTTGAGCGTGGCCAGCCGGTTACGCACCAACACCAGTTCCCCCACCATGTTCATGATGTCATCCAGTCTTGCTGTATCAACTCGTACTGTTGTGCCGCCAGCAAGGGCTTTTTTATTAGCAGAAGATTTGGAGCCGGCCTTGGCAGATGCGGCATTTTTCTTTGCCTTTGCAGCTTTTGCCTGCTTTGCTGGCTTCGATTGTTTTTTCGGCTTTGTTGGTTTTGCTGATTCTGGTGCTGATGCAACCACCTGAGCTGTTGCCGGTTGTGGAGGAGGTTCTGTATTGCTTGGTGCCCCACCATGTTTGCCTTTGCCATGGAGCTTATCCAGCAACGCATCAAATTCGTCTTCGCTGATCTCACCATCACCTGCCGCACCGCTATTGTTTGCAGCTGCGGGAGCAATTGCCTCCTCCGTAGCAGCAGGGGCATTCACAGGAACTTCTCCATGCTTGCCTTCTCCATGTATCTGATCAAGCAAGGCTTCAAATTCATCTTCGCTAATATCATCACCCACTACCGGGATTTCTGCCTCAGCAACTTCCTTTTGCACCTGGGTCACTTCTACAACCGGTTCAGCATCCTCTGCCGGAGATTCTTCTGCCGCATTTTCTTCTTGAGGTAAAGCAAACAGGCGTAGCGCCTCTAACAGGCTTGGATCAGCCTCCTCAGGCTGCACGCCAGCATGCACATTCTCAAACATTATATTAACTGAATCTGTCGCCTGCAGAATGGCATCCATTAATCCCTGATCGATAGAACGATTGCCCTGACGAAGGACATTAAATACATCCTCTGCCTGATGACATACGTTAACCAGTGCATTAATACCAAGGAAACCAGCACCTCCTTTAATCGTATGAAAGCTACGAAAAACAGAATTCAGCAAATCTGGATTTTCAGGATCCTGTTCAAGATCTACCAGCTCCTCACTCAGGCATTCCAGGATTTCCCCAGCCTCAACTAAAAAGTCCTGTAAGATCTCGTTGTCAGTATTAGTAGTCATAATTAGAACCCCAGGCTGGATAACAAGTCATCCACATCATTCTGATTGCCTATCATTTCTCCCTGCTCAATATTCGGTATTGCTGGCCCCTCCATATCACACTGAGACTTATCCACCTCCCGTTGCCGAGCGTCCCCTGATATTGCAACCAACTTGACAAGCTTTTCCTCCATATCACTGATTAGATTTATCACTCGACGGATAACCTGCCCCGTCAAATCCTGATAACCCTGCGCCAGCAAGATCTCGGTTAATTTTTTGTTAAGTATTTCCGAGTGGTTGCTGGCAAGTGCCAAAAAATCACCTATTTCTGCACTCAGGGCACGAAAATCTGTAAGTTCCATCTTGCGTTCGCAGAAGCAATCCCATTCTGCTGCCAGTTTTTTTGCAACACTTGCCAGTTCCTCAGATACAGGGATACTAAATTCGACCGCTTCCAGAGTTTGGTTAGCGGCATTTTCCGTCAATTCAATAACATATTTCAGCCGCTCAGCAGCATCTGGTATTTCATGCTGCACAACCCGCGTAACTTCTCTATCTGTGGCAAAACCAACGATTGCATCATGCAGTTCACGGGTTAGTCGTCCCACCTCATGAAACAGATCATGATCAGCGGGCGCTGAAAAACTTTTGATAACGAGGTTAGCCTTTATCTCATCCCCTGTTTCCAGGGCAGTCACCAGGGCACGCGCCCTGTCAAGACGGTCATCTACTGCGATGGCATTTTCCATCCGCTCTCTCCCGAACCATTACTCCGTTGATCTGTCAGTGCTCATGGCGTGAAGCACTAGCCTACAACGCGATCAAATATCTTTTTAATTTTCTCTTCCAGCGTGCCTGCTGTGAAAGGTTTAATCACATAGCCATTTACACCGGCCTCAGCTGCAAGGATAATCTGTTCTCGCTTGGTCTCAGCAGTCACCATCAATACCGGAAGACTTTTTAGATCCGGGTCAGCACGCACCGTCTTTAATAAATCAATACCAGTCATGCCTGGCATATTCCAGTCACTGACCAGAAAATCAAAGCTGCCAGACCGCAACAATGGTAATGCTGTTAGCCCATCATCTGCCTCATGAGTATTGGTGAACCCAAGATCTCGCAGCAGATTCTTGATAATCCGCCGCATAGTGGAAAAATCATCTACAATCAGAATCTTCATGTTCTTATCCACGACAGCCTCCAAACTCTGTAAAATAATTTGCCATTATTCATCCTCATCAACTACCAACCACTCTTCCAGGCGAGCACGCAATCTGAGTGCTGCCTGGCTGTGAATCTGACATATCCGCGATTCACTCACGCCCATTACTTGTCCTATCTCTCTCAGATTTAACTCTTCATCGTAATACAGTGCCATTACCAGTTTTTCCCGTTCTGGTAAGCCTGCAATCTCCTCTGCCAGGGCCTCTTTGAATGCATCCTTCTGCAATCCCTCAAACAAACCAGTATTCATACCACCAACTTGCCCCCGCGCAACATCACCAATCGCCGCCAATTCATCCAGGCTGAAAATCCTGCAACCTGATGCATCCTGCAATATTGCGTGATACTCCTTCAGGGATATATCCAATTCTTCTGCCACTTCAACATCTCTGGCATCTCGCCCATACTCATTCTCAACCACCCGCATCGCCTCTGCCACCACTCGCGCCTTGCGATGCACCGACCGCGGAGTCCAATCACTACGCCTTATCTCATCCAGCATGGCACCACGGATGCGAATGCCAGCATAAGTTGCAAAACTGGCCCCCTGACTGGGGTCATAATTCCGACCAGCCTCCAGCAGGCCTATCATCCCCGCCTGAATCAGGTCATCCACCTGGATATTCGGCGGCAACCGATTCATCAAGTGGTAGGCAATACGCTTAACCAGCGGTGCGTGCTGGTTTACCAGTTCATCGTAATCTTGTGCCTGCATAGCTGAATACGCCGCTAGTCCGTTCACAATTCTGTCTCCCCATTCTCACTCGCATATTTGATAAGCTGCTCAACAAAAAACTGGAGGCGCCCATCCGGGCCTGCAGGTACAGGCCAGTTATCGGCCTTTTTCGCCAAATTCTTAAATGCTCGTGCAGCCGAGCTGCGCGGAAAGGCCTTAACGACCGGTTTTTGGCCCTTCACTGCCTTTTTTAAGGACTCGTCATATGGAACGCTGCCCATAAAATTGAGCATTACATCTAAATATTTATCAGTGACCCGGTACAGCTTGTTGTATAGGTCTTTCCCTTCATGTACCGAGCACACCATATTAGCCAGCACCCGGAAACGGCTGACACCATAGTCTCGGTTCAACAACTTAATTAAGGCGTAGGCATCAGTTATAGAGGCAGGCTCATCACAAACCACTACTACCAATTCCTGTGCCGCCCGACTAAAGCTAACCACGGTGTCGCTGATTCCCGCCGCAGTATCAATCACCAGCACATCCACATCACCGATATCACTGAAGGCATTGATCAGCCCCGCATGCTCCGCAGGACTCAGTTCCGCCATCTGCTGTACGCCAGACGAGGCAGGCACCACCCGCACCCCGGCCGGGCCTGTCAATACAATCTCTGCCAAGGTGCGTTCGCCACTGACCACATGTGAAAGGTCATACTCAGAATGCAGACCAAGGGCAACATCAATATTCGCCAACCCAAGATCCGCATCCAGGATCATCACTCGCTGCCCCATCTCAGCCATAGCTACAGCCAGGTTGATGGCAACATTGGTTTTGCCTACTCCGCCTTTACCGCCGGTAACCGCAATAACCTTTACAGGTCTTGGCTGCACCATGCGTCTTAGGCCTGAGGCCTGATCTAATATAACGTCAGACATGAGCATGAGTTCTTGCACCTCCCAATGCTATCGCCAGATAATCATCATCCTTACCCTCAGCCGTCTCACGGCTCAGAGCAACTGCCTTGCTCACCAGTGAATGGGGACGCGCCAATTGCAGATCTTCAGGAACCTTTTGTCCATCTGTAGTGAATGCCACCTGCAACCCACTGTGAATCACAGCGGAAAGAACGCCTCCCATGGATGCGGCTTCATCTACTTTGGTGATAATGCATGCCTCCAGCCGCACTTTAGAAAACACCTTAATCGCCTGCTCCAGCGCTGCCTGTTGCGTAGTGGCAGGCAGCGCCAGGAAGCTACGCACTGGCTGACTGCCAGCCTTCAGCATAGAGAGCTGTTCACTGAGCCGCACATCACGCTGGCTCATACCTGCGGTATCAATCAGGATCAATCGCCGATCATTAAAGGCGTTCAGAGCACTGTTCAACTCTTCCGCTGTACTTGCCGCCCTTACTGGCACATCCAGAATACGGGCATAGGTATTAAGCTGCTCCCTTGCACCTATGCGGAAATTATCAGCCGTGATCAAAGCTACATGGCGAGAGCCATGACGCATGCAGAACCGTGCCGCCAGCTTGGCTACAGTTGTGGTCTTGCCTACCCCTGTAGGGCCAACAATGGCCACGGCACCACCATGCTCCAGAATATCATCTCCCATTACCGGCAACCGGTCAGTCAGATGGTATAGCGCTCTACGCCAAGCCATATCAAGGTTATCAACATCCACAACCTGGGCCACCAGATCACGACAGATGTCTGGGCTTAAATCCATGTTCATCAAACGCCTCAACATCTCTTGAGAGTGAGGCATATGTGAACCCATATCGCGCCATGTCAGCTCAGAGAGTTCATTTTCCATCATGCGCCGCAAGGCATGCATCTCCTGGCGCATCTCCACCAGGATAGGATCCTGACTCCACTCTATACGTGGTGGTCGTTTGGTCTTTCTGTTATCCGTCGGCAATCTCTGTTCCGATTGGCTGGGGAAATCAGCAACCACACCACTGGCTGTCTTGACCTCTGTGCTTGGGAGGGTATCTTCAGCCTGCGCTACTGAAGTGGTATCTATAGCGGCCATCACCGCAGACTCGTCATAGTCAATAGCAGCCACCAGCTCAACACCACCATCAACAGACTTATTAGATAGTATTACGGCATCCGAACCCAGAGCTTGACGCACCTTGCGAATAGCCTGCCGCATGTCCTTGGCAAAAAATCTATTAATTTTCATATCCTTCAATTCTCTGCAACAAGGCAGTCACCAATAAATTGCTTAGCCGCCTTAACTGGATTCATCTGGTTTAGGTTCACCTATGGTGGCAACCACCTTGATCTGGCGATTGTCTGGAATTTCGTTGTAAGACAAAACCTTCATAGTCAAACCACTCTGTTTTACAAATTTCGCCATCCATGGTCGAATCTTGGCAGCTACCAGCAGGATACTCTCCTGTCCTGTGCTCTCCTGATGATTGGCGGTTTCAGTCAACGCCTGCTGCATCCGCTCCGCCAACCCTGGTTCAAAACCTGCGGCTCCTTCCCCTGAAGCCTGTAAAGTATTCTGCAATATCTGTTCCAAGCCAGAGTCCAATACCGCAACAGAAATTTCTTCAGCAGGGCCAATAAGTTGCTGCATAATTGAGCGCGACAAACCAACCCGCGCTATGGCAGTAAGTGCGCCGGCGTCTTGACTTTGGGGTGCATGCTCCGCCAATGTTTCGGCAATTGTCCGAATATCACGAATGGGGACATTCTCTGCCAGGAGGTTCTGCAATACCTTTAATATCTGCCCTAGACTAATAGTCTTTGGAACCAGATCCTCTACCAGCTTGGGAGCACTCTTGGACAAGGAATCTAACAGCTCCTGCACCTCTTCATGGCCCAGCAGTTCACTGGCATGATTTTGGAGAATCTCACTCAAGTGAGTTGCCACTACGGTGCCAGCATCCACTACTGTATAGCCCAGGGTCTGTGCATGATCACGCTGACCTGACTCAATCCAGACGGCATCCAAACCAAAGGTTGGATCCTTGCCGGGGATACCCTGCAAAGTGCCAAATACCTGGCCGGGATTAATGGCCAGATCACGATCTGGATAGATCTCCGCTTCTCCAATAGCCACTCCATGCAAGGAGATGCGATAGGCATTCGGAGACAGATCCAGGTTGTCACGAATATGCACTGGTTGGATAAGAAAACCCAACTCTTGAGAAAGCTTCTTACGCACGCCTTTGATGCGGCTCATGAGCTGACCACCCTGGCTCCGATCAACCAATGGAATCAGTCGATAGCCAACCTCCAGGCCAATGATGTCCACCGGCTGCACATCATCCCAACTAAGCTCCTTTTGCTGCGGTGGAGTTTCCTCTTCAGGTGGCAGTACAGATGCCTCTACTTCTGCTCTCTGACGCTGAACTATCATCCAGGCCCCTGCCCCAGTAGCAGCAGCCAAAGTTAAAAATGCCACATTTGGCATGCCTGGGATAATGCCCATCAGGGTGAGTATTCCTGCTGTTACAATTAGGGCTTTAGGGTCTGCAAACAACTGGCTCACTACCTGCCCACCCATATCCTGAGTGCCAGAAACACGGGTTACGATAATGGCGGTGGATGTAGACAACAACAGAGAGGGAATCTGCGCCACCAATCCATCACCTATGGTCAGCAGCACATAGAAACGTAGCGCCGTCGAAAAATCCAGATCATGCTGGAGGATACCAACACTCAATCCGCCAATAATATTAATGAATAAAATAAGAATGCCAGCTATAGCATCACCACGGACAAACTTACTGGCACCATCCATAGCACCATAAAAATCCGCCTCCTTAGCCACATCCTCACGTCTTGTCCTGGCCTCATCCTGATCTATGAGGCCGGAGTTTAAATCAGCATCAATAGCCATCTGCTTACCGGGCATGGCATCCAGAGTAAAACGAGCGCTAACTTCAGAAACTCGCCCTGCACCTTTGGTAACTACCACAAAATTAATAATCACCAATATGAAGAAGACCACCAGACCTACCGCATAGTTACCACCGATGACAAAGGAGCCAAATGCCTCAATAACCTTGCCCGCTGCATCTCCTCCATTATGCCCCTCTAATAAAACCACACGCGTAGAGGCCACATTCAAGGCCAGGCGCAGCAGGGTGGCAACTAACAACAGACCAGGGAAAACACCAAAATCCAAGGGACGCAGGGTATAGACAACCACCAGCAATACCACCAGTGACAGCGCAATGTTAAAGGTGAAAAAAATATCCAGCGCAATAGGCGGCATCGGCAGCACTATCATGCTCAGGATCATCAGCAGTAGGATGGGGGCACCCAGTCCACGAGTACTGAGTGCTTTCATGTTGTCTAATACGGCTACAGCGTTCATAGCTCAGTTCCATGTTGATACTCCTCAGGCACCGGCACGTCGTCCGGCACCTGGGGCAGGTCGCCTCCATCTCTCCGATAGACCTGGAGCTGGAAAACATAGGCCAGCAGTTTAGCTACTGCCAGATATAGACCAGCTGGAATTGCGTCTCCCAACTCTGTATGAAAATAAATAGCACGCGCCAACATAGGAGATTCCACCAGAGGCACATCATGCTCCGATGCCACTTTGCGGATGTTGGCTGCAACCAGTTCTTTACCCCTGGCAACAACCTTTGGCGCAGCCATTGAATCCTGTTCATAACGGAGGGCTACCGCATAGTGAGTAGGGTTTGTCACCACTACATCGGCCTGCGGCACTGCCTCCATCATGCGACGCTGCGCCATTTCACGCTGCAATGATCGAATACGATTCTTTACCTCGGGACGCCCTTCAGTCTGCTTCATTTCTTCGCGCACTTCCTGCTTGGTCATGCGCATCTGCTTTTTGTGATCCCATATCTGAAACGGCACATCCATCATGGCAATCAATATGAGTGTTACCGTCAGGAGTATGAAAGAACCACCAACCAGGTTTCCAACCTCTGATAGAGCCGGGCCAATTTCCATGCGACTGAGACCAATAAAATCCTCAAGAGAAAACACCAGCACCAGACCGGTAACACCAGCAATGAAGACAAATTTCAACAGCGCCTTAACCAATTCCATGAGTCCTTTTGCTGAAAAAATTCTCTTCATCCCGGAAATGGGATTAAGCTTGTTAAATTTTGGGGCTAAGCTTTCCATGCTAAAAGCAAGTCCTCCAAGCGCTACAGAAGACAGCACCGCCACGGCCATTAGAATGAGAAAGAACGGAGTCAACATCCATAGCGCATCCAAAATCGCATCGGCCAGGTGCTGCAACATGGCTACTGGTTCAAACAGCTCATCCCGAGTAAGGGTAAAGTTACTGGTCATAACATCACTGAGTTGAGTTCCAAGATGGCCACTCATGCCTACCAGAGCCATGGCTCCAATCATGGTCACAGCCATAGTATTAAGTTCCCTGGAACGAGCAACCTGCCCCTTCTTACGCCCGTCATCCAGCTTTTTAGCTGTGGGTTCTTCAGTTTTTTCCTGGCCGTCTTTGTTCTCAGCCATGGCTCACCTCACAATCCCCAGATTACTCATTATCATCTGGAAACCTTCATTCACTAATAAACCAAAGTTATGCAACACATCTGGTATGGTCACCCACATGAGCAGAAAACCAATCAGCATTGCCATCGGAAACCCCACGGCAAAGATGTTGAGCTGAGGTGCAGCACGGGCAATAATGCCCATGCCCAGATTCACCAGCAACAAAGCGGTAACAACCGGCAAAGACATCAACAAACCACCGGCAAATATTCGCCCCCCCCATGACGCTATCTCCCACAACGTATTTCTGGTCAGACCATCAACCGCGATAGGGAGAGTGGTAAAACTATCAATCATTAGCTCAATTAGAATCAGATGACCATTCAGTACCAAAAAAGCCAGGGTGGCCAGAATCATGTAATACTGGGATACAACTGGCACCTGCACACCATTCTGTGGATCCATCATGGATGCAAACCCCAACCCCATACTGTAAGCCATAACCTGTCCACCAAACACCAGAGCAGCAAAAACCATCTGCAAAACAAACCCTATAAAAACGCCGATAGCAATCTGCTGCATGGCAATCATAGCGGCGTCATGACTAAAGGTTTCAACTACTGGGGCAGGTGGCAATACAGGCATCACAATCCAGGTTATCACCAATGCCAGAGCAGCTCGCCAACGCACTGGCACTTGACGGGAAGCAAATATTGGAGCCGCTACGAACACCGCACTAATGCGCATCAGCGGCCAGAGAAAACTGGCTAACCAGGTCGCAATAGCGGCTTCGGTAAAAATCATTAACCGATGAGAGAGGGGATACTTTCTACCAACCTCTCTGTAAACCCGGTGATCACCCGTAACATCCAGGGACCAGTCATCATTAACACCAGTGCTACAATCATTAGCTTTGGCACAAAGCTCAAAGTCATTTCATTGATCTGAGTTGCCGCCTGAAACATGGCAATCACCAACCCAACAGCCAATGCAGAGAGCAGCACCGGAGCCGCTAACAGAACAATAACCTCCATGGCCTGTTGCCCAATATCAATAACAGTATCTGCATTCATAGTGGTTAAAATTGGTTTACGGTTAACCTTAAACTGCCTTTATGTATAAAAACTCGTAGCCAAAGTACCCAGCACAAGAGCCCAACCATCCACCAGCACAAACAACATGATTTTGAACGGTAATGAAATTATTAGTGGCGATAACATCATCATGCCCATGGACATGAGAATGCTTGCCACCACCAGATCAATAATAAGAAAAGGGATAAACAGCAGAAACCCAATCTGGAAAGCAGTTTTAAGTTCACTGGTGGCAAATGCCGGCAGCAGCAATGAGAATGGAGTTTGTTCAGGCGAGGCAATATCATCTCGGCCGGCAATACCCGCAAATAAAATCAGATCATCATCCCGCGTCTGAGCCAACATAAACTCACGCATTGGCTTCTTGGCTTTTTCAAGGGCTTGAGTGGTTGTGATCTCTTCATTCAGGTACGGTTGCAAAGCCGTTAAATTCACCTCATCAATAACCGGGGTCATAATAAAAAATGTTAGAAACAGAGCGAGGCCCACAAGGATTTGGTTAGATGGCGTCTGAGCAGTACCCAATGCCTGACGCAGGATGGACAACACGATTACAATCCTGGCAAAAGAGGTCATCATCATGAGCGCACCGGGCAACAAGCTCAGCATCGTCATGAACATTAGAATCTGGATAGTTAGAGAGTAGGTCTGACCACCTCCATCGGCGGTAGTTACAGTTACTGCCTCCAAGCCTGTTGCTGTCTGTCCCGCTACTGGCATTAACAACAGTGCCAGCCACAAGAATCTCATGGCTGCCGTCCCTTCACCACGGCACTCAACTGTTGCTCAAACTTACTACCAGCATTTTCTTCCCACTCACTTGCGGCTAATACATGCAAGGTTGCTATCCTGCCGGGTGAAACACCAACCAGTAACCGGGTTTTTCCAACCTGTAACAACACAGCACGCTCTCGTGGCCCTAAAGATATGCCGCCAATAATATTAACCACACCTTTGCCAACATTAGGCAACCCACCAAAACGACGTAATCCCCAAGCCAGTCCCACAATGAGCGCCAGCACCGTCACCAAACCAATTGCAGTATTAATCAGGTTGCTGCTATCGATTGGCAACTCATTCAGTTTAACTGCGGCCTTAGCTGCCTGTTCTGCCGCCCATAAAGGGCATGGCAACATTACAAGCAAGGCGTGTAGAGCAAATCTCATTTCAGCCTCTTCACCCGATCGGCTGGACTGATGACATCTGTCAAACGAATGCCAAACTTATCATTCACTACCACAACTTCTCCCTGGGCAATCAGGGTGCCATTTACCAATACATCCATTGGTTCTCCAGCCAACCTATCCAACTCTACAACAGACCCTTGGTTAAGCTGCAGGAGGTTCCTGATATTGATCCTGGTACGACCGATCTCCATAGAGATGGTAACTGGCACATCCAGAATAGAATCCAGATTGGTATCACCTGTACTGATCTGAGCTGCATCAGCTTGCAGCTCTTGAAATTGTGCAGACTCTACTTCTGTCTCTGCCTCAGCAGTATCACCAGACTCCTCCAGTGCAGCTGCCCATTCATCAGCTAAGGCTTCATTCTGGTCAGTAGTTTCTTCGTTCATAATTAATTCTCACAGGATTAGCTAGTATTCCAGTACGGACATAGCCTTTTTATGTCTGATCCACTCTGTCATTTTGATGGCATAACTGCCGTCAGAGATACCAAGCTGCCCCCTAAACACAGGCACATCCGCAGCACACACATCAATAACATCAGGGATATCCAAGGGAATAACATCACCTGCCTTGAGAGAGGACAGCTCCTGCATCGTGATCACCGCCTCGGTCAAGGTACTGCGCAGTTCCACCTCTGCCTCATAAATCTCATCCTTGAGTGTGCCTACCCAGCGGTCATCACGCTCACCCCGGTCACTCTGAACCCCGGCATCCAGCAAATCACGAATCGGCTCAAGCATGGCGTAAGGCATGGCTATATGCATATCCCCACCACCGGTCTCTAAATCAATATTAAAAGTCGTCACCACCACTACTTCGGAGGGACTGACAATATTTGCAAATTGTGGGTTTACCTCAGAGCTGACATATTCAAATTGGAGATCCAACACCAACTTCCAGGCCTCCTGCAAATCCTTAAAAGCTATCTCCAATAACATATGCACAACGCGCAGCTCGGTTGGGGTAAACTCACGCCCCTCAATCTTGGTATGGAAACGGCCTGTACCACCAAAATAATTATCCACAACGCAAAACACCAATTTTGGATCAAGCACGCACAGCGCCTGCCCACGCAATGGTGATATTTTCACAATATTCAAACTGGTAGGCACAAACAGGCTATGGATAAATTCAGAGAATTTAAGCATCTGCACGCCAGAGGCGGAGATGTCAGCGGTTCGGCGTAAGAGATTAAACAGGCTGGTGCGAAGATGCCGTGCAAAACGCTCATTTATCATCTCCAGGGTAGGAAGTCTGCCGCGGACAATCCGATCTTGACTGGCGAAGTCATAATTAGAGGTTCCATCCGCGTTCTCTTCACCACCAGTCTCCACATCACCGCTATCAACGCCATGCAATAAAGCATCAATCTCATCTTGGGAAAGCAGGTCATTTGCGCTCATAGTCTTATTGCATTACAAAGCTGGTAAAAAAAACGGCCTCAACGGTTCCTTCACCACCCTGCTCATCAATAATCCTTTGCAATTCCACTTGCAGACCTGCCTGCAGCTCCTCCTTACCTGCCCGATCTGCAAGCTCAGATGACTGCCTGGTACTGAACAACTTCAACAGGTTATGCCGAATCATGGGATCATTGCGATCCAAAAACTCAACCAGGGTTTCACTCCGTGTCAGCACCTGAACCCCAACTTGGAGCATTTTTTCATGGCCCCCTGGGGTTAGATTGACAACAAATACCGGCTTGAGATCATGGTAGAAGGCAGGGCCTCGCTCAACCGCTTCTTCAGCAGCTGTTTGCTCCTCAGTTGTTTCACCTTCATCATCTGTTTGCTCTGTACCTGGCGCAAACATGAAGTATGCTCCACCACCACCAATTGCCAGCAGCAAAACTATCCCTGACACAATTAGTAATATTTTTTTCCAGGGAGCCGGAGTAGTTTCAACACCAAGATCCAACTCGTCGTTAAGGGCTTCGTCGTTCATTTGCATGTTCCTTGAAAGGGTACAACCAGGTGGCTGCAATAACCGTGCCTTCCACTCCAAGGAATTAAACTTATAAATATCTGTCACTTACAAAACACAGCTAACAGGTGCCAGACAATTGACTGTATGCAAACTGCTTACAGCCAGATCCTGACAAAATAGTGGCGGCTGAAAATAACGATTACAAGGGGGGAAGGGAAAAGGCCGTAGCGACCTGCAAGGCCCATGAGAACCAGCATCCGCCGTCACCAGATCAGCGCATGGATGCTCTACTTCGTTTGCTAGATCAGCACCTGCTCAGAAACACTGTGCCAATATCATTCGCGGCTCAAGCCGCTCCTACAACAATTCCTTGTGATCCATGAGCACACGGTGCAAGCTGGCATGTAACGCATGATCAAGATCATTAAACATCAGACCAGCGCCACCAGAGTCACTATGCATTACCATCGCCTCTGTTTTGCATGGTATCTGGCGACCATTGTCATCAAGTAAGAAAACCGTTTCAACCAGGGCGTTCACAGGCAGCTCAATACAGCCAGTATCAACAAACATTCCACCAATACCTAAATTTGAAGTACGCCCCTGTACCAAACCCAACGCACGGTAATTTATTACCACATCCAGAGCAATTGGCTTACGCACTACGCATCGGTGTTCCATGTTCAACCTCCAGGCAATGATTCTCATAAATCCGTCTACACCGGTACCCAGCAATCAAAAACTGGGCCGTGGCTCCAGTTTAGTCAATAATGATGATTTTTAGAAGGATTGTAGGCTGGGCGGCCGGTATTGCTGTGGATAAAGCGAGCCTCAACGAGGCAGTTAACTGACGGTAACTGCTGCCTTTCACCCATCCGCAATAAGATACTTGTCCAACGCCTCTATCAGCCCTTTTTTAGGGAGGTTCTGGTAAACCCCATAATCCGCCCCTCTGGCCTGGTTCATCCCACGCAGGAAGAAATAGAAAACCCCACCAAAATGTTGGTCATAATCATAGTCAGGTAATCGCTGGCCCAGATAACGATGCAGCGCCAGGGTGTAGAAGAGATACTGTAGGTAATAATCCTCTCTTGCAATCACCTTGGTGAGGCATTCCGGGGCATAGGCCTCTACCTCATCCCCCAGCCAGTTGGATTTGTAATCCACCAGGTAGAAACGCCCATCCACCTCAAACACCAGATCAATAAAGCCCTTCATGAAGCCGCTCACAGCCATAAAATCAAGCCGTTCCATTGCATTTCTGATGGGGTTGCCTTCAGCAACAAAGCCATGATTCAGCAGGATGGCGCGCAACCCTGCTCCATCAACAGGTGCCAGCGGATAATAAAACTCTAACTCAATAAGGCGCTGTTTCTGACCTATATTCTGTAAACACAGGCCTTGAGCATTCAATGGCGTGGCCAGCACCCGCTCCACCATATCTGCAATAACATGCATCCATTCCATTGCAAAACCATGGGCCTGCAAGGTCGCATGCACCAACTGTTCAAGGCCAGGTCTGTGACAGCCTGCAAAATCCAACTGCTCGAAAATGGCATGCAGACAGCAACCTGCTCTGGCCCCACGGGGAAAACCAAAGATGTTGTGGGCAGTTCGCTCTGCTGCTGGCCTTGGCTGCTGAGCATCATAATCTGGCAATTCACCACTGTGCCCAGATGCCAGCGCAGTGAAACTCGTAACTCGCGAGGTTGAGTTCAACCCACGGGTCAGATGCCGCACTCCATCAGCTAATTGTTTGGCTGCCATGGACAAGATTGGCATGCCATCACCTCCAGGTAACGGCTCTACCAGAATGCCACCCGCAGATTGCTGCACAACCTCATCCAGGCGCTGTTGCAACATCTCATTATCCAACTGTTTAAATGCCTCTGCTGTCTGTGGTACAGATTCAGCTGGGTGCAGAAGCCAGGCCAGCGCAGACTTTCCCGCCCCGGCCAGATTCCCCCAGACGAAATAACAGCGGTGCTGCGCCCTGGTCAGGGCCACATATAACAGACGAATCCCTTCGGCAAACTCCTCCTGCACTGCCTGTGGTCGACTTTCCTCAATCGTTTCCGAGCCAAGTTCCAATACTGGTTGTAAACCATGCAAATCATCATGAAAACTGAAGCTTTTAGCCGTCTCTGAGTGCAGCTTGCCATCCCACAGGAAAGGGCAAAATACGATGGGATATTGTAACCCCTTGCTTTTATGGATGGTCACAATCTGTACCAGATTCTCATCACTCTCCAGCCGCAGCTCAGCCTCTTCACTCCCCTGCCCACTGGTCTGGCGACACCTGGAAAGCCATTTAATCAACCCATCCATACCGGGCTGACCATCAATATCACGTTGATGCAATAACTCTCCGAGGTGCTGTAGATTGGTCAGGCGGCGCTCTCCCTGGACGAGGCTCAAGAGTCGTTTTGCAATATCTCCCTCTGCCAGCAGGTGCCGGAACATGCGCATGAAACCATGCTCCTGCCATTGCTGGTGTTGGGTTTGGAAAAACCCCAGGTGCTGCTCTAATTGCTGTTCATCACCCATCAGCTCATCAATGGCATTACCATTGATAGCCAGCATATCTGTAGCCAGGGCAGCCATCACCAGAGATTGACGGCCAGGTTCTGCAACCGCACATAACACCCGCTCCAGCTCAACCGCCTCATGTGAGTGAAATACATTCTCACGAGACTGCTGAACACTGTGAATGCCCAGCATCCGCAACTGCCGTCCAATCATCTGTCCCTGGCGATGGCTACGTACCAGGACAGCGATGTCTCCACCACTGAGATTGCTGTCACCAATGCGGGTTTCACCATCCTGTCCCTGTTGCAGCAGCCTGCTGATCTCAGCCGCCGTGGCCCTGGTTGCCAATTGCTCTGCTTCAACACGGGCCATTGGCTTGGGGTCATGCCCCTGAAACCACACTCGCAGGGGGGCTTCAGGGCTACCGTTATCCAACAGTTCATCCCGTGCTACAGCGGGCGACTTAGCCCCATGAAACGTAATCCAATCATAGAAAAAACTATGGTGAGATTGATCAAACAGGGCATTTACAGCAGCGATCAAGCGGGGATCAGAGCGCCAGTTCAGATCCAGGGTGTAGCTCTGTCTGGCATCGGTTTTTGCCTGGTGGTAGGCAAAAATATCTGCTCCACGGAAGCTGTAAATCGCTTGTTTGGGATCACCCACCAGAAACACCGGCTGGTCACTTTCACCATAGATACGGGAAAAGATCTGGTATTGAGTGGGGTCGGTATCCTGAAACTCATCGATCAACACAGCTGTATAGCGATTACGAATAGACCTTGCCAACTCAACACTGTGCTCTGCACCAAGGGCAGCATTTAAATTCAACAGCAGATCATCATACGACTGGACATGCTGCTGCTCCTTTCTTGCCCGTAGCTCCTGGTCACAGTAAGCCAACAAATTCTGTTTCAGGGCAACCAAGGCACGCTGGTAGGCTAAGTCCAGGGAATCATGCGCCTCAAGCAAATCTTCACATGCATCAAAGAACGGGTGTAACGGTGCTGTTTGGCCTTTTTTAGTCGCACCGGAAAGGGCCGTGGTGCTGAATTTTGCAAACTGCTCAAACCATGGGCCAGGGGTTGATCCAAGATAACCATCCAGGGCCACAAACCAGTTTTCCAAGGAAGATTTACGATATTTGTTGCCGTTCAGACTGGTATCTGCACGCAGCATCTCCCGTACCGCATCCTCTGCCTCCAACCACAGCTCACGAGCCTGCTTGAAGGCCGCGTGAAATTCCGCCTCAACTATCAGAAAATCCGCTGGCAGCACTGCACCACGTATCTCCAGGTAAGGTTTGCCCAACCCTCCCTGGACAGCAATCAGCAGTTTTTCAGGCGTAACCTTCTGTGCCAATAGATAATCAGCTAACCCCGTTGGCACGTCCTGCACATTACAGCGCCAGAAATCATCCACTATCTCTTGTAGCAGATCACCCTGCTCTACCAGCAACTCAGACTCAAATGGCATGCCACTTTCAAAGGCACTATCTGTCAGCACTCGTTGGCAGAAGCCATGGATGGTGAAAATAGCAGCCTGATCAAAACCCAGCACAGCATAGCGTAAGCGGCGAATAGCCTGGTCATGATCTGCGCAACGAGCAAATAACTCACGACAATAATCATTATCCCCGCCACCTGCCTCAAAAGCCTGCAACACTGCAACTAAACGGCTGCGAATACGGTCTCGCAGCTCAGCCGTGGCCGCATTGGTGAAAGTCACCACCAGGATATTCTCGACACCATATCCTTGCTCCAGAACCAGGCGTACATACAGGCCGGTAATGGTATAGGTCTTGCCGGTACCAGCACTGGCTTCAATCAGGCTTAGGCCGCTGAGTTCAGCGTTATATGGGTTCAACTGATCCATTTTGTGGGCTACTTTAGGAATGTATTTATTCGTAATGCGAACGCTTCGCGTTTACTTTTGCATTAGTCCAAGCTATTATTGATGGCATGTTAATGCCAGTTGGAGATATACATGTCTGGTTTGCAAAAAAGCTTACTTACCTTCATCACATTTACCCTGTTTTCTACCCCACTGCTTGCGAGCAATGAAGTTAACCTATACTCCGCTCGCAAAGAGGCATTGATCAAACCGTTGCTGGACAAGTTTACCGGACAAACCGGTATTAAGGTGAACCTGGTTACCGGCAAGGCCAAAGCCTTGCTGAAACGACTACAAAGTGAAGGCCGCAACACACCGGCAGATATCCTGCTCACCGTCGATGCTGGCAACCTGCATGCTGCTAAATTAGCCGGTCTGCTACAGCCTTTGGATAACACTATCCTTAAAGATGCTATGCCAGAAAATCTGCGCGATCCAGAGGGCTACTGGTACGCCCTTTCTGCCCGTTCACGGGTAATCGTCTACAGTAAGGAGCGGGTAACGGCATCTGAACTCTCAAGTTACGAAGATCTTGTCAACCCGAAATGGCAAGGCCGTATCTGTATACGCTCGTCCGGTAACATCTACAACCAGTCTCTGCTGTCCTCTCTTATTGCCCACCATGGTATCGCAAAGGCTGAGGCTTGGGCCAAGGCCATAGTCGCCAATATGGCCCAATCACCCAAAGGAAATGATCGTGCCCAGGTAAAGGCGGTGGCTGTTGGTGTCTGCGATATCGCAGTAGTAAACACCTATTACATGGGGGTCATGCTGCAAAAGGATGCCAGCCAGCAAAAGGCCGCCAGTAAAGTTGCCGTTTTCTTTCCAAACCAATCAAACCGGGGCGCCCACATCAACATCAGTGGTGCTGGGCTGATTAAAGGGGCCAAGCACAAGGCGAATGCTATCAAGCTGTTGGAGTTCCTGGTCAGCGATGAAGCTCAGGAGTGGTATGCCCAGGCAAACCATGAATATCCAGTCAAACCGGGCATACCAGTCAGCCCCATCGTCAAGGCCTGGGGGTATCCCTTCAAGCAGGACGGCCTCCATGTAGGTGAGCTGGGCAAACATAATGCCGAAGCCGTAAGAGTATTCGACCGGGCTGGGTGGAAATAGCCACACACACCGCTATGCCCCAGGCAGTAAAACCGGCCTCCAACAAAGTACTATCCATCTGCTACCCTTCACGCTGGACGGTGGTGGCGGCTCTGGTTGCTTTAGTAATCGCCACCCCCATCCTGACTATTCTCAGTTACCTGTTCCACCCTGGCACCGATACCTGGCAGCATCTGGCAGACACTGTGCTGGCAGACTATGTCAGCAATTCACTATTGCTAATGCTGGGGGTCGCCATAGGTGCAGGCAGTATTGGCATCACTACTGCCTGGCTGACCAGCATGTACAGCTTCCCAGGCCGCCGACTCTTTATCTGGTCCTTACTGCTACCCCTGGCCATGCCTGCCTATATCATCGCCTACACCTACACTGGCATGTTTGAGGTTGCAGGGCCAGTGCAAGAGTGGATCAGAGAGACCTTCAATCTGCGATATGGTCAATACTGGTTCCCTGAGATCCGCTCTCTGGGTGGTGCTATCACTATGCTGTCCCTGGTGCTGTACCCCTATGTATATCTACTGGCACGGGCGGCATTTTTAGATCAGTCCGTATGTGCCTTAGAGGCTAGTCGCACTCTTGGTTGTGGCCCTTGGCGCAGCTTCATCACGGTGGCATTGCCCCTGGCCAGACCTGCTATTGTCACCGGTATTTCTTTGGCCCTGATGGAGACCCTGGCAGACTACGGAACGGTGCAATATTTTGGTATAAGCACCTTTACTACAGGCATCTTCCGCACCTGGTTTGGTTTGGATGACAGCGTAGCCGCCGCTCAGCTCTCCGGTGTCTTGATGACCTTCGTATTCACCCTTATCCTGCTGGAACAGTGGTCACGCAAGCAGGCTCGCTTTCACCACGCCACCAACCGCTATCAATCAGTGCCTAATATCAGGCTCTCCCCTCTAACAGGCTGGGTTGCAACCATTGCCTGCTTCATACCACTATTTCTTGGATTTCTGCTACCGGTTGGACAGCTTTCATATTGGGCAGTGATAACTTTCAGTGAGATGGTCAATGAGAGCTTCTACACCCTGGTTTTAAACAGTTTTATGCTGGCTGGAGCTGCTGCCGTACTGACCCTGATCCCGGCATTGATCCTTGGCTACGGCAACCGCAACCACCCAACACCTGTCTCCCGCTTCCTGGTTAGACTTTCAGGTATGGGGTACGCCATCCCAGGTACCGTTATCGCCATTGGGGTACTGATTCCTTTCGGTATCCTGGATAACAGTATTGATGCCTGGATGCTAAAACACTTTAATGTCGGCACTGGCCTGATTTTCAGCGGCACCATTTTCATCTTGCTCTTTGCCTACATGGTGCGGTTTTTCACCATTTCACTCAATACTGTAGAGGCAGGTCTTGCCACAATAAGGCCATCTATGGACGCCGCAGCCCTTACTATGGGTTATAGTGGTCTGAAGGTACTACGCAAGGTTCACCTGCCAATGATGAAAGGCAGCCTGCTGACCGCCCTGATTATCGTCTTTGTGGATGTACTGAAAGAGCTGCCTGCCACCCTGGTACTGCGTCCGTTTAACTTCAACACCCTGGCAGTACGGGCCTTTGAACTTGCTTCCGACGAACGGCTGGCCGACTCATCCACCGCCGCCATAGCCATTGTACTGGTCAGCATCGTCCCCGTAATCCTGCTCAGCCGCACCATTGCCCATGCACGCCCCGGTCAAGCTAAATGACACCACAACTACAACTCCATCACATATCCATCCAGATTGATGCTCAAACCATCATCCACGACATTAGTCTACAACTATCCACCGGCGAGATTGGCTGTCTGCTAGGGCCGAGCGGATGTGGTAAAACCACTCTGCTCAGGGCCATTGCCGGGTTTGAACAACCAGCCGCCGGAGAGATCTATCTGGGCGGTAAGCTGGTAGCCAGCACGCAGATTATGTTGCCAACGGAACAACGCAAGGTTGGAATGGTGTTTCAGGATCTGGCCCTATTCCCCCATCTAACTGTGGCGGAAAATATAGCTTTCGGCATGCGGGGCGCAAGCAAGCAGGCAATCAATAGACGCATTGATGAGCTGCTGGAGCTGATTGAACTACCCAGCCAGCGTAATAAATATCCGCATCAACTATCCGGTGGACAACAACAACGTATAGCCCTGGTTCGCGCCATGGCACCACGGCCAGACCTGTTGCTACTGGATGAGCCATTCAGCAGCCAGGACACCGAACGCCGAGAACAGTTAGCCCGTGAGGTGAGGCATATTCTGCAACAGGACAATATCACGGCCATGTTAGTTACCCATGACCAGCACGAGGCATTCGCCATGGCCGACCACATTGGTGTTATGGGTAACGGGAGGTTGCTCCAGTGGGACACGCCCTACAATCTCTATCACTGCCCTATAAGCCATGAAGTGGCTGGCTTTATCGGCCAGGGCGTATTGGTGCATGGAACCGTGCTGGATGAACGCACCCTCCAGACCGAGCTGGGTGTAGTTAGCGGCGAGTTCTCTCAACCCATGCCTGCAGGCACCAAAGTGGAGCTTCTGGTGCGGCCAGATGACATTATCCATGACGACAACAGCACCAGCGTTGGCACTGTGGCAGAGAAAACATTCCGTGGTGCAGAATATCTCTACACCATAAATCTACAAAGGAATACCCATGTCCTCTGTCTGGCACCCAGCCATCATGATCATCAGATTGGTGAAAAAATTGGGGTTAGATTGGAATTGGATCATCTGGTGATATTTACTGATCCAAAAATAGCGGGGTAGTCTCACCTGCAGGTGCAGTCACAACCCCCATTTTTTATCTGAAAATATCCTAAAGCTTTTTCCCATCCAACCGATACCTAAGATTACAGTAGGGATATTGTTTATAAGCTAGCGCAGAGGAACTACTTTTTCGCCAATATAATCGTGGCATCAAGATGAACAGCATCATCCAGCAGTATCCTGAAAATCATTGTGAGGCCTGTCGGGCTTTCTATGCCGCTCACCAACGCCCCACACTGCATATCTCTTTACATTTCAACGGCTACCACAATCCTGTCCTGAAAGAATGGTTACGATTAACTGTTCCATCGTCTTCTAAATTCAAGGAGAGTTAAAATGTCACCCGCTAAACACTCAAGCTGCATCAAGGCAGCAGGAACAACACTCCTGTTTATGTTTATGTTTGTGCTACTGGCACTTGGAGCTGCTCCTGTAACCAAGGCTTCTGGCGGCCCTACATCAACAGAATACGGCATTGTACTAAATCTCTCAGGCAAACAGCGCATGCTGAGCCAGAAAATGGCCAAAGAGATAATGCTGATCGCCCTTGGAGTTGATACCAAAAATAACCTGGCAAGTTTGGCAAAGACCTCCGGTCTGTTTGATAAAACCTTAACAGGCCTGCGCAATGGCAATGCTGAACTGAGTTTGCCACCTACCAGTGCCAAACGTATCCTGCGCCAGCTTGATAAAGTTGATGGCATTTGGGCAAAATTCTACCCAATAATACAAGCCGTCATCAGTAGCAAAACCGTTACTAAGGAGCAAGTCACCATCGTAGCCAAAGGCAACCTGCCACTGCTCAAGCAGATGAACAAAACTGTCGGTCTATACGAGAAAGATGCTAAAAAAGGTGGGCTCAAATCAGCCCCAGGCCTGGCTGCCACCCTTAATCTTGCTGGCAAACAACGTATGCTAACTCAGAAGATGAGTAAGGAATTTCTACTTGTAGCTTACGGCCACAACCTGGAAGACAACAAGCTTGGCTTGTTAGAGACCTACAGCCTGTTTGAGCGCACCTTAACTGGCTTGCGTGATGGCGATGCGATACTTGGGCTACAAGCGACCACACAACAACATATCCTTGTTCAGCTAGGCGTTGTTAATGAACTCTGGGGAAAATTCAAACCCATCGTTGCCTATGGCGCGGAATACGACACAACTAGTATTCCAAAAGATAAAGTTGATGCACTGGCCGAATTAAACCTGCCACTACTCACGCAAATGAACAAAGCCGTGGGCATGTATGCGCAGGAAGCAATCAAATGAATAGTTTCATCACCTTGATAGAGATTTGCTCATGACCATAAAATTCAAAATGCTAGGCGGCGGTATCGTAATCAGCATCTTACTGGCCTGCGTACTAGCACTGACAATCTTTTCATTTACCAATCTAAGTGGCGGTTTTTTGCAAGTAGTTGAGAAATCTACCACAGGCGTTGAGAATTCACGCTCGACAGAGACCAGCATCGTGAAAGCCAATGGGCATCTGTCCCAGATTTCAACTGACATGCTGGCAGTGGTTGATAACATCCATCGCACCAACATGACGGTAAGAGTGCTGGAAAGAAAGATTAAACAACTCTCTGCTACCATGAATGAACTGGTAACTGAGGTAAGCGAAATCGGCGAAGAACTCCCCGAGGGAATAGCCAAAGATAGTCTAGACGATGTAACCGATGCGGTAGGTGATATTGAAGAAACAATGCGTCGAGAAGCTCTCATTAACCTGAGTACAACAGTCAATAAAATGAAGGAGTTCACTAACAACATTAATATTCAGGTCGCCAGCATTAAAAGTCTCTCGGGTGAACTCAACCAAGTTAAAAAACTCAGCTCAGAAGTTGTTGCTGCCAACCAAGACATCCAGTCCCTGGCCGAAAATTCCAGTGCCGAGATTGGTCTTTCACAAAATGCCATCAGCATCGTTCTAAGCATCCTGGTGTTATTAAGCGCTGGTGGAGCCATTGTGGTAACCAGATCCATTACCAAACCACTTAACCAGGCCATAAGGATTGCCGGAGCAATTGCCGATGGCAATCTGGATAACCACATAGAAATAAACACCAAGGATGAGGTAGGCCAATTGCTCAGCGCCCTTAAAACGATGCAGAACAATCTTAAACAGCAGATTGAAACTGAGCGAAAATATGCAGCAGAAACCAACCGCATCAAGGTGGCGTTGGACAACGTCTCAGGTAACGTCATGGTGGCAGATGCTGATAACAACATCATCTACCTCAATAAAGCTGCACAACAGTTATTCCATGATGCCGAAGATGATATCCGCCATGAATTGACAGACTTTGATGCAGGTTCACTCCTGGGCAGCAATATTGATATTTTCCACAAAAATCCAGCACATCAGCAGGATCTACTGGCAGAAATGACTGGCAGCGTTGAATCTGAATTTCCAATTGGCTCACGCACTATGCGTATCATCATCAATCCGGTAATCGATATCAATGGAATCCGCATGGGAACAGCCGTGGAATGGACGGACCGCACTCAGGAACTGGCCGTAGAGCGTGAGGTTGGTGATATTGTAAATGCCGCACGTAACGGCGATCTCAGCCAGCGTATTGATCTTACTGGCAAAGCAGGTTTTTTAAGTATATTGGCTGGCGGTATTAATGAATTAGTAAATGTAACCGACCAGGTTATTAACCAAACCGTGGGAGTACTTGAGGCGCTATCGACTGGCGACCTCACCAGAAACGCCAGCAATAAATACGAAGGATCTTTTGGTCGCCTGGCCAACAATATCAACCAGACCATTGATCAACTAAATAAAATTGTCGCTCAAATTCTTGAGTCCAGCAGTTGCATCTCCACCTCATCCAGAGAAATATCCAGCGGCAATGAAAACATGTCTCAGCGTACCGAGTCGCAAGCCTCATGCCTTGAAGAAACAGCGTCTACAATGGAGGAGTTCACCAGCACATCCAAGCAAAGCGCTGACAATGCCCAAGAGGCAAACAAATCAGCAAAAGCAGCGCAGGAATTGGCAGAAAAAGGCGGCAGCGTAGTCAATGAAGCAGTTGTCGCCATGAGTGAAATCAGCAACTCCAGTAATAAGATCGCCGACATCATCGGCGTAATAGATGACATCGCTTTCCAAACCAACCTGTTAGCCCTCAATGCATCAGTTGAAGCGGCCAGGGCTGGTGAGCAAGGCCGTGGGTTTGCTGTTGTAGCCACCGAAGTACGCAACCTGGCAGGCCGGAGCGCAACCGCTGCCAAAGAGATTAAAAATTTGATTCAGGATAGCGTTGAAAAAGTTAATACTGGTACGGAACTGGTAAATCGTTCAGGTAAAACACTTGATAGTATTGTCTCTGCGGTGAAAAATGTTGGAACTGTTATATCAGAGATTGCCGATGCCACCAGAGAACAATCTATCGGCATTGAGCAAATCAACCAGGCGGTGAGTCAGCTAGATGACATGACTCAGCAAAATGCTGCCCTGGCAGAACAGACATCGGCCACCAGCCACTCCCTCAATAACCAGGCTTCTGATATGACCAAACTTATGGATTTTTTTAGGACTGCTGGCTAGCCACAACAATGCCAGCTATTGAGGATTACCCTTGAGCGCATTCCAGCGCTCAAGATCTGCTGGACGATCCAAATCCCACAACACCTCAAGTTCTCGCCATCGCCAGTCCAATTCCACCAGCCTTCTTCGGGTCGATCTGAGGACTTGATCCTCACCCCATGGAATATTTGCAAATAGATGAGGCTCATCGTGCTTTGTGCCTAGCAGAACATAACCACCATCCTCAGCAGGCCCTAATACGGCATCATTACCATCCAGTAACCACTGCAACGACTGGCTCAAGTGCGTAACATTTAGTAACGGGCAATCAGCACCAATAAGAATCACAGCCTGCGCATCATATAGTGCAAAGGCTGCTGCTTTGCACATGCGTTCTCCAAGGTCATGGCCTGCCTGTACATGTAGAGATATATGATAATCAGCAGTCAACTGCTGAAATAATGCATGCTTTGTGTCAGGCACGCACCAGAGTTGAACCGGACACAAATTTGCGGTCATCACCTGTTCAACAGTGTGTTGCAACAAGCACGCGGACAGATCAGCTGCCCCCTCTGCACCAAGTAAAGAAATGAGCCGGGTTTTTGCATAACCCGGTTCAGGTGCTTTGGCAAAGATCAGGATTCGCGCATCTGGATATTTCATTTTGTAACTTGAGCCTTATACCACTGTGCTAACCAGTGCGGACTTACACCCAAGAAAAATGCCAAACGCAGAAACCACATCAGCAAAATAGTGCGAAAGATGCCATTAACCTCCCACCGACGACTGGAAGTTACCAGCCGTTGCTGAAGACACCGGGGCAGAGAAAGCTGCTTTAGTTGCCGACTGAGGACAATATCCTCCATCAATGGAATATATGGAAAACCACCAACCGTCTGAAATGCCTTGCTGGTCACAAAGATACCTTGATCACCAGTAGCGATCCCAGACCAACGGGAGCGCCGATTAATCATTGACCCCACCACACGCAGCATCGGGTGCTTACCGGATAGCTCAATATCAAACCGTCCCCAGACAGCATCACCCTCTGCTAGCCCCTCCACAACTGCTTCAACTGCATTTTCCGGGAGTCTGGTATCAGCATGCAGAAACCACAGGATATCCCCCACAGAACTCCGAGCACCTGCATTCATCTGCCGCGACCGGCTTGGCTCAGTATCCAACAGCAGATCAACCAGCGGTTCGGCCACCTCAACGATACCGTCCGTACTACCACCATCAACCAGTATCACCTCATGCCCAGCACAGCGCAGTGGCTGCAATGATTCAAGCAGACGACAGATAACTCCAGCCTCATTCAGACAAGGGATGATAATTGATACCATCATGTAGTCAGGTTAAAGCCCCACCACAACTACTGCCCTGCCCAGCAGTGCAACCAAAACAGTGCTCTGCTATCTCAATTTGGGCACCGGTAAAATCCCGGTTGACCAGATCACTGATATGGGTGCGGAGCCTACCATCAGCAACCAGAGGCAAATCAAGCATCTGGTTAAAATCGCAATCGTACAAATACCCCTGCCAATCCACACTAATCTGGCTGAGACACATCAGATTACCCAGGTTGTCATGCTTAAATGCACCACGCAACAGATCCAGGTACGCCTCAAACTCACCACGGGATTGCAGCAAGCTGCCAAAACGCAAAATAGGCATATTGACCAGGGTATACAAGTTATTGAAGTGGATTCCAAAGCGGTCATGCAACTGTTGCTTATAGTCTGCCTCCAGGGTTTCCTGAGGTGGCGGTAAGCTTGGTTCTGTCGGGTTAAATACAATATTCAGCAGCAGATTACTCCCACTAACCCCATACCCCAACTCATTGAGCCGTTGCAACCCACGTACGCTAGCCTCATAAGTACCATGCCCTCTCTGGCTATCCACGTTCTCCTTCAGGTAACAGGGCAATGATGCAATCACCTCCACCTGATTCTCAGCCAGAAAGACAGCCAGGTTTTCCTGTCCTGGCTCCTCTAAAATGGTCAGGTTGCAGCGGTCTATCACCCTGGCACCAAGGTCACGAGCACGCTCCACCAGATAGCGGAAATGAGAATTCAACTCAGGTGCGCCACCCGTCAAATCCAGAGCAGCAATTGAGTTCTCTTGTAGACATTCCAATACCTGCTCCACTGTGTCCAGTGCCATGACTTCGGTGCGATTAGGCCCAGCATCAACATGACAGTGCTGACAAGTCTGGTTACAGCGGTACCCAAGATTAACCTGGAGGGTCTCCAACCTTTGACGCTTGAGTCCAGGAAAACTGGTGGGAAACAGCAGATGCGAGGAATCTAGCATGCCTTTGGGTTTAACTTAGAATCTATGTGACGCAAGCGCGTCTTATGCTCTGCTAATAAACTCAGTGCATCTTCCACGTATGCCAGCGATGTTACACCACCATCCACATAGCATTGCAGCAAATCCACCCACTGGTTGTGAATATCACATTGAGAGGAGGTTTTATTTGCGATCAGAGGGCAATCCGGGCATCGTTCGTGAGATAAATCGCGGGTAGCAATATTTTTTTGCCAATCCTTTCGATATTTTTTGGCATGCTCGGCAACCCACTCCATTGCCCGCTTCGTCTCCTCTTCCGGCGGGTATTGCGCCACATGTTTCTGGACTGCTGTCAGTTGGCGCTGCAGGAATTCTTCATCGGAAACATCCAACTGATTATCTTCATAAACAAAGCGCATAATCAGCGCAAGCATTTGGTCATCGACAATAAACATTTTTTATTTGCAGGTGGTATAAACCCACCTTCCCTTATATCTTCGTAAAATCAGTGCGCGGCTACGGCCTGGACGGCAACATGCGCTCCAGTTCGATCAGTCTGGCCTGCAACGAGTTCAGTTCCTGCTCCTGCAGTTTTAGTTGTTTTGCCATTTCCGGCAAACGACCCAGGTAAGCCTGCTCCTTTAATACACGACGGAAAGGGCGAGATGGCATTCCCCATACCTTTTCTCCAGGCTTTATATCACAGGTAACACTAGTTGCCCCTCCCACTTGAGCACCAGCACCGACCTTTATGTGGTCTGCAATTCCCGCTTGTCCACCAAACACAGCTCCAGCCTCCACGGTAACACTTCCTGCGGTTCCAACCTGACCAGCCAAGATTACATGCTCCCCTATATTATTGTTGTGAGCAATATGCACCTGGTTATCAATTTTAGTGCCGCGCCCGATGCGGGTCGCACCCATAGTGGCACGATCTATACAACTATTGCAGCCGATCTCTACATCATCCTCAATCTGCACCGTGCCCAACTGCGGAATCTTGTGGTGATGGTCATCCTGCCAAATATAACCAAACCCATCGCCACCGATAGTGCTTCCAGCATGGATAATAACTCTATCCCCAAGGCGAATATCTTTCATCAACACGGCATTTGCCTCGATATAGCAGTCCTCTCCGATAGTTACTCCCGGCCCTACATATACACCTGGTTCAATAACAGTACGAGCGCCAATCATCACTCCATTACTGATAACGGCACAAGCCCCTACGGATACCCCAGCAGCCATGTTTGCTCCATCCGCGATAAAGGCATCTGGATGCATGCCTGATGCTGGCGACGGCGGCACAAACATCTCCATAACACGCACAAACATGAGTTTTGGGTTGGTCACACGGAGCAGATTGCGTCCTGGTATCTCCGGGAAATCTTTATCAACGACAATAGCAGCAGCTTCCCCGGCGGTAGCCAGGTCAAAATAGCGGTCACTCTCCGCATAAGCGATCTCTTCAGCACTCGCGGTTTCCAAGGTATTTACACCTCGAACCATGATTCCTCCATCACCTTCCAACAGGCCATTAATCAGCCGACAAATTTCCTCCAGGCGGAACTCCATAATCAACCCTCCTCACATGTTTTATCAATCCACTTCCAGGCGATCAAAAAAGCCAGAAGTGACATTCCTGCGGATACACCATAGGTTACTGCCGGCCCCGCCCCTGACCAGAGGTAGCCACTATACAGACTTCCAACTGCACCTCCGGCACCAAAACTCAAGCTATTATATATGGCCTGCCCTCTCCCTTGGTGACGCCCCTTGAAATAATGATGCACCAGATGCATAGCCGCAGCATGGAAGGTACCGAAGGTTGCGGCATGTAGAGTCTGAGCGAATAGTAGCAACCAGAGGCTATCGGGGAAATTGCCTATCAACATCCATCGTAACACTGCCAGCAGTAGGCTAACCATCAAGACCTGTCTGGCATCGAAGCGATGCAGTAGCCGGTGCATCACCAGAAAAATCAGAACCTCCGCAACCACACCCAAGGCCCAGAGCTGCCCTATCATGGTATTTGAGTAACCGTGGCTCTCAAGATAGATAGAGTAGAAGGTATAGTAGACACCATGCCCAAGCTGCATTAAAAAGCCCACTGCCAGAAATGCTAGGATAGCAGGTCGCCGCAACAGCTTACGCAACGGGGTATGATCATCTACATGGGGTGCAGCCTCTTTTTCTGGCACCGCCAAACTCATGATCCAGATCATCAAATACAGGCTCAGCACCACCAGTGGCACCACCGCTGCCCCATGACCATCCAGCATGGCACCCAGCCCAGCCACACTCAGGATGAAGCCAATAGAACCCCACAGGCGGATACGGCTGTAGTAACGCACCCGATCACCCAGGTGGCTAAGGGTCACGGCCTCAAACAACGGCAGTGAAGCGTTCCAGAAGAAGCCAAATAAAACCATGACCATGGCCAGTATCCAAAAACTGTCAGCCCAGAACACACCTATAAAAATCAGCAACGACAGCAGTGAGCCAAGACGCACAATGGCCATACGTCGCCCTGTATGATCGGCGATCCAGCCCCAGATATTCGGGGCAATAATCTTAGTAGCCATCAGCGCAGCCATCAGCTGGCCTATGTCTACAGGATCAAAGCCACGGGATTGGAGGTATAGCCCCCAATAGGGAATGAGGGCGCCCAGGGCGGCAAAATAGAACAGGTAAAAACCGGAAAGGCGCCAATAGGGCATTACGATCGTTTCGAGTATCTAGGAAGGAGCCTGTCGGACTTAGGATGAATCTGCTGCGGGGATCACTGGGGTCTCTGGTGCTACATCCATATTCTGAGCACGGTGGCGCAGGATGTGATCCATCAGCACAATGGCCAACATAGCCTCGGCGATGGGGGTGGCACGAATGCCGACACAAGGATCATGCCGCCCCTCCGTAATGACCTCCGTGGGTTTGCCTTGCACATCAACTGTGCGGCATGGGATACGCAGGCTGGAGGTTGGTTTCAGGGCAATGCTGGCCAGGATGTCCTGGCCGCTGGAGATACCACCCAGGACACCACCGGCATGGTTGCTGAGGAAGCCATCTGGCGTTATTTCATCCCTATGCTCTGTACCCTGCTGCTCAACACAGCCAAAACCAGCCCCAATCTCAACTGCCTTGACTGCATTGATGCACATTAGGGCATGGGCAATATCGGCATCCAGTCGGTCAAAGACAGGTTCTCCCAAACCAGGAGGCACCCCAGTAGCCATCACATTGATCCTGGCACCGACGGAGTTACCTTCCCCCCGCAAAGCGTCCATGTAAGCCTCCATCTCCTGTACCTTATCTGCATCCGGGCAGAAAAAAGGGTTCTTGGGCACCTGATCCCAATCCAGCTTTTCGGTCTTGATAGGGCCAAGCTGAGCCAAATAGCCACGAACCTCGATGCCATACTGTTCCTGCAGGTATTTTTTGGCGATACCCCCCGCTGCAACCCGCATAGCCGTTTCACGGGCCGACGCACGCCCTCCTCCACGGTAATCCCGCAGACCATACTTCTGGATATAGGTGTAGTCAGCATGGCCTGGGCGAAAGCGATCCATAATCTCCGAATAATCCTTGGAACGCTGATCTTGGTTGTGAATAATCAGGCCAATGGGGGTGCCAGTAGTTTTTCCTTCAAATACACCAGAGAGAATTTGTACCTGATCCAGCTCCTGGCGCTGAGTTGTATGGCGAGATGTGCCTGGGCGACGGCGATCAAGATCCTGCTGAAGATCATATTCCGAGAGTGCCATGCCGGGAGGACAGCCATCCACAATGCAGCCGATAGACGGCCCATGGCTTTCGCCAAAAGATGTCACTGTGAAGAGTTTTCCGATAGTATTTCCAGACATGTGCTTATTGTATCCGCTTATGGACTATTCCGCAGTCCCTTTTGTATGGTACTCCGTCAGCATAGTACGTCACCATAAGAGCATGAAAAACAGGCATTAGGAACACCAACATTGGGCAATTCAGGTAATTAAGTGACATGGGTAACAAGCGCCTTCTAGTCCTCACTTCAACCTTTCCCCGCTGGGAAGGTGACCACGAACCGCCTTTTGTCCTTGAGCTTTCCCGCAGGCTTGCCAATACCTTTGATGTACATATCTTGGCTCCTCATGCTTGTGGGCTTGCTCGAGAAGAGATCAGAGACCAGCTCAAAATTCATCGTTTTCAGTATGCGCCTGCTCACATGGAAACCTTAGCGTACGAGGGTGGCATGCTGCACCGGTTACGGCAAAATCGGCTACGGTATCTGCTGGTACCATTTTTCCTGCTTGCACAATATCTGGCTGCCATAACACTCATCCGCAAGCACAATATTGATCTCATCCATGCCCATTGGTTAGTACCCCAAGGTATAGTTGCCGCTCTGATCAAATCAACCTTGCCCAATGCCCCGGAAATCCTATGCACATCCCACGGCGGAGATCTTTTTTCCTTGCGAGGATGGCTATTCACTGCCCTAAAAAAATGGGTGATAAACAAAAGCGATCACATTTCAGTGGTTAGTGAGGCGATGAAGCAATATCTGATTCAGATGGACATTTCACCTGAGAAAATAACTGTTGCACCCATGGGAGTCGATCTCCAGTCACGCTTCATACCAGATAAAAAACAGCGCCGACAAAATACTTTGGTATTTGCCGGACGGCTGGTTGAAAAGAAAGGGCTTATTCATCTCATTGAAGCCCTGCCTGCCGTGCTTGAACACTACCCTGACCTGACGTTACGTATCGCTGGAGATGGCCCAGAAGAGGCTTCACTACGCAGCAGAGCCACGAAGTTACAGCTAGATGCTACTATCAAATTTCTCGGGCCGATAAAAAATGAGGATCTGCCGGCTATCTACCAATCTGGTGCAATTGCAGTATTTCCTTTTATCATCAGCCCCAGCGGCGATCAGGAAGGCTTAGGACTCGTAATGATAGAAGCTCTTGGATGCGGCTGTACACTAATAGCTAGCGATCTTCCAGCAGTGAAAGATGTCATACTCGATGGCAAAACAGGAAGACTAGTCACCCCAGGTGATACAGATAACATTGCAACAGCTATTACTGAGCTACTTGGAAACCGAGACCTATGTAAATCACTCGCACATGAGGGCAGAAAATATGTAATAAACAAGTTTGACTGGATAATTGTAACCAATAACTACCGTCGCTTATTCAACACCCTCTTACAACCACCAAAGGCCTAGACCAATTATGTTGACAAACACCGGATCCAAAATTCACACTATGGCTACATAAGCAAATAATGCATATATGGTTTCCAACTGTCAGAGCAAACAGTGGCGCTGACCAATACGTAAAATATCTAGCGGATGGATTAACCAAACTCGGTCACACTGCAGAGGTCACCTGGTTCTCACATTTTTATGAAGTATTTCCGGCAATGATGGACAGGAAATATGTCCCAAACAATGTTGATGTTATACACACAAACAGCTGGTGTAGTTATCCAAAATGTAATATACCAATAGTAACTACAGTGCATCACTGTGTGCATGACCCAATATTTAACCCCTACCGTTCAAAGCTGCAAAAAATATACCATGAATTAATAGTCAAGCCTCATGAAGCCAAGGCATTTAACCAAGCTGTAAAAACCATCGCCGTCAGTCACTACACCGCTAAAACAGTGAGTGAAATATTTCCAGATGTACAGCCAGAGGTAATAATAAATGGAGTTGATGCCGGGTTCTTTTCCCCTTTGCCAGACCACCATCACACTCAATCCACTACTTTTAGATTGTTGTTTGTGGGAACACAGTCCAGGAGGAAGGGCATTGACTTGTTACCGATAATAATGCAAAAACTTGGCTCAAGATACAGCCTCTACATAGCTGGCGATAATGCTAACAAAAAAATCAAAGCAGCCTCTAATATACACACACTTGGGCATTTGACCAAAGAACAGTTACGGCATTGGTATAGGCAATGCGATGCACTACTGTTCCCAACCAGATATGAAGGGTTTGGATTTGCCGTGTGCGAAGCAATGGCCTGCGGGAAACCAGCAATCACTACTAATGTCACCGCCCTGCCTGAAGTTGTACAAGATAAAAAAAATGGGCTTTTATGCCCCCTAGATGATATCGAAGCATTTGTTGAAGCAGTACGCTACTTAAAAGACAATCCTGAGCATAAAGTACAACTTGGAATTTCCGCTAGAAAAAGTGTTGAAGCACACTTTACTTTAGATCGGATGATAAATGAGTATGCAAACCTGTATAAATCTCTATGTTCAGTGCCTGCCAGACAATATTAAAAATGGATCTTCGCTGTAATGAATAAATTTATAATGCGGATTATACCATTTGCCGATATTTTGTTAGTTCCATTCGTGTATCCTGCCGCATGGCTACTAAAGATTATCAGAAGAGCTGGGGTACAAAGGCTTCCGCTATGTAAAAAGGCACTTCTGAACGTCGGTGTATTTCCCATAAGAAACCATTATTATGAGCCTCAATTTGATTTCCGAAAAATAAACCATTCCTTTTCTGAAAAAAGAAATCTGCCTGGAATCAACTGGAACATAGCAGAACAACTAGAGATATTGGGGCGGTTTTCTCACGCCGACGAACTCGCAGATATTCCAGCTCATAAAACAGATGATCTACGCTTTCATTTCAATAACATAGCATTTGAATCCGGTGATGCTGAGTACTGGTATCAAATCATCAGACTTGTAAAACCCAAAAGAATATTTGAAATTGGATCTGGCAACTCTACTCTTATGGCAATAAAAGCCATACATAAAAATATAGATGAAAATCCTTCCTATAAGTGCAAGCATGTATGCATAGAGCCTTATGCTGCACCTTGGCTTGAAAAAATTGGAATCACCGTTGTTAGAAATAAAGTTGAGGATATTGAACTGTCTTTCTTCTCTGAGTTGGAAGAAGATGATATTTTGTTCATAGATTCATCACATATCATAAGGCCAGAAGGTGATGTTGTATTTGAGTGCTTACAGCTTTTACCAAGCCTCAATAAAGGAGTGGTTGTTCACATACACGACATTTTTTCACCCAGCAATTATCCTGATCAATGGCTAAAAAATGATATAAAATTCTGGAATGAACAATACCTACTTGAGGCATTTCTATCTCACAATGACTCCTGGAAAGTTATTGGCTCCCTGAACTACCTGCATCATAATTATTATGAAGCATTAAAAAAGGCATGTCCGTTTTTGACGCCTGACAGAGAACCTGGGTCATTTTACATACAAAAAATTGTCTAGGCCAAACAGTTCTTCAGATAGCGATATGGCAAATAAAGCAACCAATAGAGCGTATAGACCATTCGCATCCACCTTGACCCGGCATGCTTCACATGCGCCATTCTCTCTTCAGAAAATCGCCGCCGCAAGGTAGGCCAATCCCGCTTAGAGCTAACCCCAGTATCACGCATTATGCAAAGCGTCTGTGGAAACAGGTCTGGCATAATGCCCTCTCTGTAGGCTCTCAGCCAGAACTCATAATCCATTGCAATGGAAAAATCCGTATCGAACCATCCGATTCTTTCAAAGATGTTACTTGAACATAAGACACCCTGATGCAAAAGTCCCGTTTTAAAATTCAACCAACAGTTAAAACCACGTGGTTTCAATACCGAATCACCATTGTTATTCCTGAAGATGATATTGAAAGCCGCTATAGCTGTACTTTGCTTTAGCAATGATACCGCCAACGCAATGCTCCCCTCATCAATCAAAAAATCATCTGCATGCAGAAAGAGAATGAAATCGCCTGACGAGAGAGCGATTCCTTTATTCATCGCGTCCGCAATTCCGGCATCCGGCTCAGAAACCCAGTACTCCAGATCTTTGTCGTACTTCTTGATGATATTGATTGTGCCATCGGTGGAGCCGCCGTCTATCAGAATATACTCAATATATTTATAGGTTTGTGACAGAATGCTATTAATGGTTTGCTCGATATATTGAGCGCCATTAAATACTACAGTGACGATAGTCACTAATGGGTTGGAGTTTTTGATTAGCGGCTGTTGCTCCGTAACTCTGCGGCCACCTTCCTCCACGCAGCCTTGGCATATAGGCAACCGCCATATGGAACATGGCGCTCTATTATCCTGCATAATCAGCAACTTCCGGCATTTAGTAGCCTTTGGCCTCAGACTCCAATGTCAGCAACGATTCGTACAATGCGCGATATCGCGCCGCAACAACAGGATGCGCCCAATTCTCGACTGCCTTGTGGCGTGCCTGTTCGCCTAAGTGACATCGGCGATTATCATCCTCCAGCACCCATTCAATGCCCAGCGCAAGATCAGAGCTGTCGAAAGATATAGCGAGATAGCCATTTTTTTTATGGTCTACAACATCTGGCAAACCAGTCGTATTGAATGCGACGACAGGCACACCACAAGCCATGGCCTCCGTTGCCATTTGCGGCAAATTTTCCTGTCTTGATGGGACAGCTACTACATCTGCCACATTGTAAAGCAGAGCCAAAGACCAATCATCGTGAACATGCCCCATCCAGATAATCGGGAAGCCTATATCCGGCACATCCAATGGCTCAGACTGGCCACACACTATGCAGGACAATTCATGTGGCCAGGTTTCAGCAAGTTGCAACAAGGCATGCTGCAAAAGATCAAACCCCTTGCGCAAATCCTTGCCACCTCCTATTGCCCCAAACAGAACGTATTTACGACTCGACGGTAAATTCAGCGCTTCACAAGCAAAATTGCGGTCTATCGGCTTGAAAACATCAATATCCAGTGGATTTGGAATCACTTCTATCGGCCAATCATGCATAAGGGCGCTATTTTTTACACAATTTGCCAGCCAATTACTTGGTGTTACAATTTGAAAAGAATGTCTCCAGTTGTTTCTCTTGCGCTGCCAAGCCAAACGACCCAGATCTAGACCTTGCACTTCGGCGTCACGATTTTCTTTTGTGTATCCTAACCGCCAACGTGCTTCACTCGTATCTGGGGCATAATGTTCCGTACCACAAAAAGCCCACATATCATGCAACGTCCAGACTAGTGGTTTTTTTATTTTTGCAATTTCCGTAATTGATAACATATCCCAGCCTACCCAGTGCAAATTGACCACATCTACGCCCATCCCGTTAATAAGGCGGTCACGCCCTGATGGCAGCCAGCCATAAGAATGCAGTGTGGGATCAGAGGTGTTTTTCAGTAGCGCTGGGAGTCCACTTAAAGAGGCTCGCAATAGACCAAGTCCTGCACGCAGTTTCCCTTGCGGCCCGATAATGCTGGGATCATCATGCTGCCTCTGCTGAACCAGCATTCGTGAATCTACTATCGTGTCTCGAAAGGCCCTGTGAAGACGAAACGCAGCGCGTGCCGCACCGCCATTTGTATCTGAATAGCTAATTTGAATAGCTGATACAGATGAATGCATATCATCCATTGTGTTTATACACGTCTTAGCGACCACAGGTTAGCACCTGATTTTTAAATTCATTCAATCTTTCCACATAAATGCTCAATCTGCTTTTTACATCAGTCTCATCATAACAAAATTGTCTATTCACATTCACAACCATATCTGCTGTGATTTCATTTTCATGCAATGATATATATCGATCAGCATAAAAATGATCGCCATCTATATCATGTAAAAAGCCGGATATCTTGCCTTTTTTTGGCTCCGTATAGTCAAAAACAAAATTTTTACCACTTGAAATAGTTTGCAATACCACAGAATGAAATCGCATACCTATATTAAAATAAGCATTTGCATAAACTTCCATAGTATCTATTAATGATAAATTACTATTTTGTACAGTTATATTATCTCTATTGAGATCCAATGCAATACGGTTTAAAAATTCTCTATCATCACCGCCTATATGAAAATAGTGCATTGGAATTAATTTTATCTCATTTTCCTGGTATACATTAGAAAGCGCACCAACAGTTTGTTTCAATGCATCATTGATTTGTGCTGGATCTATATCTCTGCCATATTCAGAAGGAAATGCTCTTAAATTAATTGCTATATACTTTGCCGATGCGCCAGCACACAATTTATTAAAAAACAGAGCACATTCGACGGAAGGATCAAAGCTTGTATGTGTTTTTGCCTCATCAAAATCAACATTAAATTCTCTGTAAATATCCTTTAGATTGCTTTTTGATTTATTGTCTCTTAATACTGTTAAATCACTGTTTTTTGTAACTTCCAGGACAGACTTTCGATATTTTTTATGAAACAATGGGCCAATACCACATCCCATAATTGCAGTTTTAATGCCTAATTTATGTGCCTTTTTAAAAGCATACTCAACCATAAACAGCTCATTTAAATCCATTAAAGGGCCACCTCCCATAACTACCAAGTCAGAGTTTGCTATAGCGTTCAAAAGTTCTTTTGAATTTCGTGAATTAAATATATCAACTATAAAGTCTTTACCTATAATCTCCTTATAAAAGCTATAATCCTCACTTATAGTCCTCTCACTAAAGAATGGATGCAAGCTCCCTAGCTTTATCTCAAAATCGCCAACCGATCGATGAAAAAAAGAAAAAAGTCCCGCTAAAATTGCTCTATCACCTATTGTCTCTGTTCCATACCAGCCTATGATTGTTATTTTCATAACATGAATCTCGATTTGACTCTATAAATATGCATAGCTAATGCACTTGAAATCATGTATTTAAAGAAAATAATTACTGCATGAATTTCAATCTTGCCGCTATAATCATGTATGCAAGCATCACAATTATTTTGAATAATATTTTTTCTATATTCTATATTTATATCGTTGAAAAATATTTCTTCACCATTCCCTTCCCTGAGGCTTCCTATATTATTACTTGCCACCGCGCAATATGAAATCTCTCCTCTAGCATCAAGCGTAATTCCCTCATCTTTCCAAATGCATCCTAAAAGACGCTTAGGTTGGTCGCTATTTAACCAGTGGAAAATGGAAAAGTATTTAAATTTATCCAAAATGTTATTAGATCGTGCAATTTGATAATGAAAAAACTCTTTTGCACTTTGCCTTAATGGGTCACATAAAACAGAATATTGCTCTCTTAGCTTATCACTCTCAATTCGTTTGTTATCAATGCCTAGCCTATATTTTATATTAAGTTGTTTGCTTCGCGCATAAACATCTAATTCAATTAAGTAGTCAATATTTTGTTTGAGAACGGTGCACCCTAAATCAAAACTATCGCAATACACAGGTTGATTTTTCATAATCATATCAATTGTAGAAATTGTTTTTTCAAATGCTGTTGATTTACCCCTTACCTTATTATGTATGTCATTCACCCCATCAAGTGAAATAGATACATGAAAAGTTGCTCCTTTTTTTTTGCATGCTATATATATCTTTTCAATTTTATTAAGTAGCGCTTTTTGATAAAAACCATTTGTAATGATATTCAGTGATTTCAAAGCAGGGAGTTTTAAAATCTCATCGATGTAATTTTCAAGATTAGGGACTAGGCTAGGCTCCCCTCCATTAACACCCACAGCTTCCACTTTCTTAAATATATCATCATCCATAAAGTCAGCGAATTCTTCTACCGTTGCCTCTCCTTTATGATCCATTCGCCAAACATTACACATTACACACCTGCTATTACATTTGTAGGTAATAGGGAGTTGGATTACTTTTGGGTGTTTCTTTTTGCTGCCATCTATCTTGCTGAGTGATACTGTATGCAATAACCGTAAAACATTTAATAGCAATGACAGAATATTATTCTTTTTAATACATTTAATTAATTCCTTCTTCATGGAAAAAGCTTTTTCAAGATATTGACTGATTTGCTTAATATACTCTTTTTAGGATGAAAATAATTGTAAAATTGCAGATCGTAACTAGCATCATACTCAAGGGCACCATCATCTTGTATATTAACCTTTTGTTTATCGAGGTCAAATTCAGATGTAAACTTTGTATTAATGCCACAGTGTACACCACTGTTGTCATGCCCAATATTCATTACAAATGACTTATTAGGCTTAATCATGTACTTATTATTTTTTATTAGATAAAATACTATTTTATAGTCCCCAGCATCGATCTTTCCTTCATATATATCTTTTAATCTTTTGTGCAAAGTAGGATGTATCTGCTTTATTTTATTATTTAATTTGACATCATCTAGCTCCCTATATGCATTATTATTTTCAATTTCCACTAATAGCCTTCTATCACCCCATGTTGCAAAACCCCAACCATTAAACAAATAGCTCAAATAATACTGATTTG
>UOFX01000029.1_pt1 | contig 46070 bp, 45 predicted proteins | sample 1989101 | NCBI WGS metagenome assembly UOFX01 (sample SAMEA4712195, study PRJEB27164) | hydrothermal vent metagenome | biome: marine basaltic hydrothermal vent biome; feature: marine hydrothermal vent; material: mineral | place: Pacific Ocean | collected 2011-06-14/2011-07-23 | depth 1719 m
CAACAGCCTTTACAGAGGCAAAGGTGTTCCTTGGGAAACAGGGCATATCACTAGAGAAGATTATTCAGACACCGAAAGACGATATCCAGAAACTGAATCTGTTGGATGAGGCAAGTGAGATATTATTGGCTCCCGACCTGAATGAACAGTTTGCTGCATTTGTTCGACAGATCAATCGAATCTTCAAAGCCATACTTCCTGATACAAGAGTGGATAGCTATGTCGTAGAGCGAGTCACCCTGAACGTTATCTATCAACAGATGCGTAGGAAGTCAGGCCTTGATGTAGATGACCAGGATGTTCTCGATGTGGTCAGAAATCAGGTCAGTGAGCTGCTCGATGAGTCCATTGAGACAGTACACATAGGCAGCAACCTACCTGACCCAATCAACATAGCTGAGATTGACTTTGAGGCATTGGCGGAGATGCTGGAGCGCATATCCAGCCCTAAGCGTTCTGATATAGAACGACTGAAGAACATCATTGCCCATAAGCTCAGCCCAATGGTTGAGCGCAACAGCAGCCGGATAGATCTCCAACAGCGATTCCGGGAGCTAGTGGAACAGTACAATCTTGGAGCCTATACCGCTGAAGCATTCTTTGAAGAACTGAAACAGTTTATCCGAGACATGGAAGCTGAAGATCAGCGCACAGCGCGTGAAGGTCTATCAGAAGAAGAGCTAGCAATATTTGATCTGCTCTGCCAGGAAGTTCCTTTATCAGAATCAGAACGCAATAAAGTTAAGGATGTTGCCAAGGATTTGTTAACCAAGCTCAGAGAGGTGTTGGTTATTGACTGGCGCAAACGACAGCGCACCAAGGCACGGGTTGAGAGCATGATCAAGGATGTGCTTGATGAGCTGCCTGATTCTTTTGGTGATGATGTATGGCCTAAAGCTTGTGAGGATGTCTATCTACATGTTTTTGATAAATATGCGGGTGAGGGGCGGAGTGTTTATCATTAGTTGTATGAGAGGGGGTATTTTGGAGGGGGGGTGCAGAGCCCAGACATATGCAAGATATTATCGGTACACTCGCGGTACACCGCCCAGTTTTTGCTCCCTGCGCCAAACTAGGGTAACCTATTGAATCAACACAATTTCAACTAACTGTACCGAATATACCCTAATCCAGCATAATCAGTAACTTATTGATTAATAAGCGATTTGTAATCAGCAGGTCACAGGTTCGACTCCTGCCGCCAGCTCCATATTTATCAATAACTTAGCGTTTTCCACTTTTTAATCATCTGGTCGTGCGGTACACCTACGTATCGGTGGTGGTATTGTCTACAACGCGATAGCTCAGCGTGGAGGTTCTACTGGTGCCGCGACCATTTTGGATAAAAACAACCGTGTTACTAAACTCATCTTTGATTCAGTTGGCAGCATTGTCAGTGGCCGAAAACTGAGGTTATTGCAGTAAGCAGGCCAAGATGCAGCTTTTATTGCCTGAGTTAATGGTTATTCACTGGATTAAAAAGGTAGCTATGACAGGCCGCTACACACTCATACAGAGCTGGAACCTTATCTGCTAATCTTTCAGAATAATCACCCATCGATACCACTAAGCATGTGAACTGTTACCCCTTGCGCTCAGCCACCTACCCCAGTCTGACTACCCTGCTACTCATTGCCATGCTGGCAATTACTGCAGCTGTGTACTATCCGGGCCTGGGTGGTGATTTCATGTTTGATGATGCTGTCCATATTTCACAAAATCAGCTGGTAGAAATTGATAGCTTAGCTCCTGACCAGCTCTATCAAGCATGGAATTCATCGGCTTTCTCATTCCCATCCAGCCGTCCATTGAGCATGCTTACCTTTGGCCTGAACCATGTATTCACAGGCTTTGACCCTTACTGGTTCAAGGTGACAAATCTGCTGATCCACTTGCTTTGCGGCATACTCCTGTTCTTACTTACCCGTATAACCGCTCAATTGTTTGCCCGTACTGGTGGCATCCCACTCATTGCCAGCCGCATCAACTGGTGGGCTCTGGCAGCAGCCAGTATCTGGCTGCTGCACCCCATCAATCTTAGCCCTGTGCTCTACATAGTCCAGCGCATGGCTGGTCTCTCCACGCTGTTTCTGCTGATGGCAATGGTGGCTTATGTCCACGGACGGATGCGCCTGCTGGATGGGACAGGTGGCACACTGGCAATCCTGTTATTTACCCCTGCCCTTGGTGCCCTGGCTTTTCTATGTAAAGAGAACGCTGCATTGCTACCGGGGTTCCTGTTTGTACTGGAAGCAACCCTGTTCCGGTTTAAGACCGCAACACCTAAGGGGCGGCGGCTGTTGCAGATCTATTTTCTGCTGGGTCTGGCCCTACCCCTGGCTGCGGTCGTCATCTATCTTCTGTTGCATTTGGAATGGCTCAGCGGCAACTATGGGAACAGACCATTTACCCTGTTGGAACGCCTCATGAGTGAGGCCAGGGCCATGTGGTTTTATCTTCAGATGATCTTTGGACCCGACAATACCCAGCTAGGGTTTTATCATGATGATTTCAAAATATCCCACAGCCTACTAAACCCACCCACAACATTATTTGCCATCCTGGGCATCATAGGACTCATCACTCTAGCAGTCTGGCAGCGCAAAAATGCACCCATACTTACCTTTGGCATCCTGTTTTTCTTCGTTGGTCATGCCATGGAATCTACCATTATTCCGCTGGAGTTAATCTTTGAGCACAGGAATTATATGCCTAGCATCGGGCTGTTCATCGCACTTAGTTACTATCTGATTGTTGTCCCTGATATCAGGTGGCAACGCTATTGCAGCATATTTGTGTTCATCCTGTTTGTTATGGCTTGCGCCAACAGTACCCACGATCGTGCGCAGGATTGGAAGGATGAGGTTACTATGATAATAGCCGAAGCAAAGCATCACCCAGACTCACCTCGAGCCAATTTCAGGGCTGGCCAGTTACTGATCACGATCATCATGGAGACTGAGGAAAAAACAGCAATATATGAGGCCGCACGATATTATCTGGAGCAGGCAATCAGCCTGAACCCGAGGAATGCTGATGGACTCTTTGGCCTGATAGTCCTCCACCTGCACCTGAACTTACCGCCAGAACAACGCTGGCTGGATACACTCAAGTACCGACTGGAACACATACCCTACAGCCCATTAAATGTTACCACTGGACAGTTTGCATTCCTGGTCAGGTGGCATATAACGAATGAATATAAGCTGCCCCCTAAAGAATTGCTGGGCATATTCAGCGCAGTACTGCACAATCCTACTGTTGATCATTTTGCCCGCGCTGGCATTCATGCCGCCCTGCAAAACTATTATCTTGCAGTGCTGAATGACCCTGAATCAGCGCTTAAACATGGGTACGAGGCCGTTAAAGCCTGGCCACAACGCTGGCACTATCAAACCAACTTAATCCAACTGCTGTTGAGGATGGGGTTAATCAATGAGGCACTCAGGCAACTACATCTTGCCATAGAAGCTGACACCAACGAGATCAACTCCCAAGAGGCACGATTGCTGGAACAACAAATACGACAATTAATGGATAGCAAAGATAATGACAACTAACTGCACCCAAAAACTCAGTATCATCATCCCGGCAAAAAACGAAGCTCACTCTCTGCGCACATTGTTGCCTGAATTGCGCGATAATCATCCCGAGGCCGAGATCCTGATTGTCAATGATGGTTCAACCGATGATACAGCAAAGCTAGCAGATGAGATTGAGGGCATAACACTACTCAATCTACCCTATAGCCTGGGTAACGGAGGTGCAGTTAAACAAGGTACACGAGCCGCAATGGGGGATGTTTTTATATTTATGGATGCCGATGGCCAGCACCCGGCAAAAGATACTCCACGGTTGCTTCAGCGATTCAATGAAGGTGGCTTTGACATGGTCATTGGTGCCCGAATCAAAGGCTCACAGGCCAGCCTTGGGCGCTCCATTGCTAACCGTTTCTATAACCGCTTGGCTACCTGGATGTCTGGCCATACCATTCCTGATCTGACTTCCGGGTTCCGGGTGGTTAATGCAGCAAAATTTAAGATGTTTCTGCACCTGCTACCCAACGGGTTCTCTTACCCAACAACTATTACCATGTCATTTTTCCGCAGTGGTTACACCGTTGCCTATGAGCCAATCAAGGCTGAAGCGCGTGAGGGTAAAAGCCACATAAAACCTCTGAGGGACGGCATGCGCTTCCTGCTGATTATCTTCAAAATCGGTTCTTTTTACTCACCACTAAAGCTGTTTCTGCCCATCAGCCTGATCACATTCACCTCTGGTATCGGACTCTACGCCTTTACTTATTTTACCCAAGGACGTTTTACCAATATGAGTGCCCTACTGCTAAGCACTTCGCTACTGGTTTTTTTGATTGGCTTGGTATCTGAGCAGATTACTAGCCTGATGTTTTCACGCAGAGAAAAATAATCCTGAATCCGTACCTTTATTGCCGATCAAACCGTCGATAACCGATAGCCTCACTAACATGGGTAGACCGAATTATGTCCTGTCCATCCAAATCAGCAATGGTGCAAGCTACCTTCAGGATGCGGTGATAGGCGCGAGCTGAGAGTTTCAGTTGCTCCAAGGCCTTGGTCAATAGCGCATGAGCACCTTCCTCCAGGATGCAAGAATCCTCTGTCTCTCGACTGCTCAAGGCACTATTGGAGCAACCAGCACGGGCTAGCTGGCGCTTCCTGGCTGCCTCTACCCGAACGCGTACCGCAGCACTCCCTTCTACAGATTTGGCAACCGGACGACCAAGCAGGCCAGGTGGCAGTCGTGGAACCTCAATATGCATATCAATACGATCCAGCAACGGCCCTGAGATGCGCCCCTTGTAGCGAGCAATCTTATCGGCACTACAATTGCAGTTGCGGGAGTTATCTCCCAAATAGCCGCAAGGGCAGGGGTTCATGGCCGCAATTAGCTGAAATTTAGCAGGAAATTCTGCCTGCCGAGCTGCACGGGAGATGGTGATATGCCCGGACTCCAGAGGTTCACGCAACACCTCCAGCACCTTCCGATCAAACTCCGGCAATTCGTCCAGAAACATCACACCATTATGGGCCAGGGATATTTCACCAGGTCTAGGATTACTGCCGCCCCCAACAAGAGCTACGCCGGAAGCCGTGTGATGCGGTTGCCGGAAAGGGCGCTGCAACCAGTTTTTGGCATCAAATCCACGATCACTGATGGAGAGAACCGCAGCGGTTTCCAGTGCCTCAGCCTCAGTCATGGCGGGCAGGATGGCAGCAAGGCGGCTGGCAAGCATCGACTTACCAGTACCTGGAGGCCCGATCATCAACAGGCTATGACCACCGGCCGCAGCAATCTCCAGTGCCCGTTTGGCATGCGGTTGACCATGCACATCTGACAGATCTGGGCCAAAAGTAAAATCATTATTACTTGGTAATACAGAGTAGGGATCAATTCTGTCACCATGAATCAGATGTTCACTCACATCCAATAAATGCTGCACAGGGTAGATCTTCAAACCACTGACCAGAGCTGCTTCAGCAGCATTTTCATGCGGCAGCACCAATGCCCTGCCAGCACCACGAGCTGCTAATGCTATTGGCAGTACACCACGAACTGGACGTAGTTCGCCTGACAGTGCCAACTCACCAATGAATTCATACCGTTCAAGTGACTGGGGAGGTACTTGGCCAGATGCGGCCAAGATGCCCAAGGCAATGGGAAGGTCGAAGCGCCCACCATCCTTAGGGAGATCCGCTGGGGCCAGATTTATGGTGATTCTACGGGCAGGAAACTCAAACCTGGAATTAACCAGCGCACCACGCACACGATCCTTGCTCTCCTGCACGGCCTTCTCTGGCAGACCTACGATTGCAAGGGCTGGTAACCCATTAGCCAAATGCACCTCAACATTAACCAAAGGGGCATCGACACCTTCACGGGCACGACAATAAAGAACTGCGAGTGACATGGTTACCGTCCTTGGTGCGGAGATTGCTAGTTCGAGAGATTCTGTTCCAGCTTGGCCATCTGCTGCTCTAGAGCATCCAGCTTTTCGCGGGTTCGTGAAAGGACAGCAGCCTGTACATCAAACTCCTCACGAGTCACCAGATCAAGGTGCGATAGTCCCGCCTCAAGGCCAGCTCGAAGATTGTGCTTCAAGTCATCCTGCAGCACTTGAATGCCGGCAGGTACGGTTTTCACTAGGCGCTGCGCAAGATCGTCTAATAGTTTTGAATCAATCATGTGCAAACCATATCAGTTACACCTCACCGGCCGCAAGTAACTCCCGGTAAAACGCGCACCACGCCAGTGCATTGCTAGTCAATTTACTAGTCGATACTATTGCATTAATATGCATAATATATTGTAATATATAGGCAAATACAATTATTTATCGATTTAATGCTAGTCATATTGCTAGTTAATTTGTTGAGTTGGAGGCTGTCACATGCCACTATCTATCAGAGAATGCCTAGAGCAAGGCCCCGCCACATCAAAAGCGCTGCAAACTGCAACTGGACTTAGCCAAGCGGCAGTATCGCGCCAATTAAGGGGCATGCAGAATAGCATCGTCAGATTACCCAGCGGGCGGTCACCTAAATATGCAATGACATGCAATGCCTTTGGCGGGGACAACCGACTCCCTCTATATATGGTTGATGCCCACGGAAATAATACAGCAATAGCCCATATACGCCCATTGGCCAATGGCGGTTATTTTGTAGAACAACTAACGGGTATCCCATCCGTGCTTCTGGGAGAGAGCGAGAACGGCCTTTACGATGATTTACCATTTTTCCTGGATGACCTTAGACCCCAGGGATTTCTTGGCCGGCAAATTGCTGAAGAAATGGCTTCCCAGTCTGACGATTTTCCTTCTGATCCGAGAAATTGGAACGCAAACCATATTGGATGTTATCTAATATCCAATGGTGATGACCTTCCAGGAAACCTTAAGTTTGGGCAACAAGCTCATCTGCGCGTTAGGCATCAGCCAATCGTCACTACGGAAGAAGATTATCCAGCACTTGCTGATAGCGTCATGAGCGGCGTTATCCCTGGGTCTTCTGCTGGTGGTGAACAACCTAAATTCACTGCTTTCTGTGGAGCCAGATCGGTGCATGTAATCGTTAAGTTTTCTCCGAGAGGAAACGATGTGGTTGCACGGCGATGGCGCGACATTCTAGTTACAGAATATCATGCTGTAGAAGTCATCCATGGGCAAAACCTTCCGGCAGCAGAAACAAATCTTATTGAAAAGGACGGCAGGCTCTTTTTAGAATCACAACGGTTTGATAGAGCAGGAGAGTACGGTCGATTGCCTATGATCTCACTTCAATCTATTGATGCTGAGTTTACAGGGCTTGGCAGTGATTGGCCGCGAGTCATGAGTGCGCTTCATGAAAAAAAGATGGTGAGTTGGCAGCATTGCTTTGATGCGCATTTTTTGTGGTGCTTTGGGCGCCTCATAAACAATACGGACATGCATTTAGGAAACCTGAGCTTGGCGATCGATGGAAACATGTTCAGGATTCTGCCCATATACGACATGTGCTCAATGGGATTTTCTCCAAGGAGTGGTGAAGTCCTGCCTTATAGCTTTACCCCACCTGAATTTAAAGGCATTGATATTGGCAGCACCTTCCCAGATGTGAGGCAGATGGCCCACTCTTTTTGGGGAAAAGTGGCTGCTGATGAGCGCATATCAGATGAGTTCAGGGAATTTATTGGGCGCGGAAACTTAATTTAACCTAGAATCCTTCTAATCAACTAGGTTCATTAATCTAGGTTAATCCCTCTTTTATCTGCCCAGCGGTTGAGCAGCTTGAATTTGGAAGCCCGCTGTTACACGGGCTTACGGACGATATTGGATTTTATTGGATAGTAAGATGGTAGCTACGGGTGGACTTGAACCACCGACCCCAGCATTATGAATGCTGTGCTCTAACCAACTGAGCTACGTAGCCAAAGGGATGGCGAATGTACCGAAAAGTCAGATTAGTTTCAAGTAACAAGTTGCAAGTCACAAGAATGAAATACCTTTGGCTCAATTCTGGAGCCTACACATTAAACCTAAAATGAACTACATCACCGTCCTGCACTATGTAATCTTTGCCTTCCAGGCGTAGCTTCCCAGCCTCTTTTGCCCCCTGCTCTCCCCCGCAGGCAATGAAATCATCATATGAGGTCACCTCAGCTCGAATGAAACCACGCTCAAAGTCAGTATGAATAACCCCGGCGGCCTGAGGGGCTGTAGCACCAACGGGAATAGTCCAGGCCCGTACCTCTTTTTCGCCGGCAGTGAAATAGGTCTCCAGATCTAGCAGGCCATAACCAGCTCGCACCACCAGGTTTAGCCCAGGTTCCTTCACTCCCATCTCTTCCAGGAATTCGGCCTTGTCCTCCTCATCCAATTCGGCAATCTCAGCCTCAATGGCAGCACATACTGGAACTACATCTGAACCTTCTGCAATCGCCAGCTTTCGCACTGCCTCCAGGGCCGGATTATCTTCAAAGCCAGTCTCATCCACATTTGCAATATAGAGGTTGGGTTTGATGGTCAACAGGTGCAACTCCCGCAGGGCCAGCAACTGGTCTTCACTCAGTTCCATTGCTCGTACCGGCGCACCAGTATCAAGATGATCACGCACGGTTTCAAGCAGCGCCTTCTGGGCAATAATCTTCTTATCTCCAGTCCGGGCCTGGCGCATGGCCTTGTCCAGGGCCTTCTCTACCGATTCCAGATCAGCCAGGGCCAGTTCTGTATTGATGACCTCTATGTCTGATAAAGGGTCTACCCGACCTGCTACATGCACCACATCATCATTTTCAAAACAGCGCACTACATGACAGATGGCATCAGTTTCACGGATGTTGGCCAGGAACTTGTTACCCAAACCCTCGCCCTTGGAAGCACCCGCCACCAGGCCAGCAATATCCACAAACTGCATGCTGGTAGGAATAATATTTTGTGGTTTAACGATCTCTGCAATTTTATTCTGGCGGGGATCGGCCACTGGTACCACGCCCACATTGGGGTCGATAGTACAAAAAGGGTAGTTCTCGGCCGCAATAGTAGCTTGCGTTAGCGCATTGAAAAGGGTGGACTTGCCAACATTTGGCAGACCAACGATGCCGCATTTAAAGCCCATTAGAACTGCCCCGAGAGCAAGATGATTAAAAGATACAAGTGTTAAACCCCAAGCAGGAAAAGCCGCGCATTATATATCTTTCAGCTTGTAACTTGTATCTCTCCAATTAGTCAGAAGTGGTCCGATTATAATCATCCTCGAACCGGACAATATCATCTTCACCCAAATAGCTGCCGGACTGCACTTCGATGACCTCTAGTGGGATAGTACCGGGGTTTTCCAGTCGGTGGGTAGCTCCAAGGGGGATATAGACAGATTCATTCTCACTCAACATCATGACTTCATCATCCCTGGTCACTTTTGCAGTACCCTTCACCACCACCCAATGCTCGGCACGATGATGGTGCATCTGCAAGGAGAGTATAGCTCCAGGCTTAACAGTCAGACGTTTAACCTGGTAACGATCACCCTCATCGATAGGCTCATAATTCCCCCAAGGGCGATGCACCCGACGGTGAAACCGGCACTCACTACGCTGCTCTTGCTTTAGTTGCTCAGCGATAAGCTTCACATCTTGAGCTTGGGCCTTGTCCGCCACCAACACAGCATCTGGGGTCTCTACCACCACCAGGTTGTCCACTCCCACAACGGCAAGCAGGCGGTGCTGAGCAATCAGTAGATTTCCGGAAGAATTATGCGCACAGACATCACCCTCAATGACATTCCCAGCCTTATCAGCTTCCTTTACTTTCCACAGTGCCGACCAGGCACCTATGTCGGACCAGCCTGCCGAGAGAGGCAATACCACTGCCTGCACTCCAGATCTATTAGTATCACCAGACAGTTTTTCCATCACTGCATAATCAATGGAATCAGCATGGCAGTCCTGAAAACTGTTGGCTTCAACCCGGCAGAAGTCGCCATCCTGCTCCGCACCATCAATTGATTTCTGACAAGCGTCGGCGATAGCTGGCTGATAGAGATGCACAAGTTTTAGCCAGACAGAGGCACGCATCACGAATATGCCGCTATTCCACAGGTAATCTCCACTATCGAGATAGCCCTGGGCGCTACTCTGGTCAGGTTTCTCCACAAAGGCCTGGAGGGCAAAGGCATCAATATCACCAGCATGAGGCTTGCCTTTGTGAATATACCCATAGCCAGTTTCTGGTGCAGTGGGCACAATACCGAATGTGACCACCACGCCTTTAGCTGCCAAAGACAAGCCACGGGCCACAACACCTCTAAATTCATGCTCCTCAGTAATAAGATGATCTGAAGGCATGACTAGCAGCACTGGGTCAGCACCATCATGAACTGCCTTCATGGCGGCAATAGTCAAGGCAGGAGCTGTATTTCGTCCTGTTGGCTCCAGCAGGATAGATGCAGGTTTGCTGTCCAGCAGCCTGAACTGTTCAGCAACCAGAAAACGGTGGGTTTCATTACAGACTACCAGAGAGTCAGCAACTTCAATATTCAGATCAGGGTGTTCACGCTCCACACCCTCAATTCTAAGTAGCGTAGACTGGAACAGAGAGCACTCACTCGCAAGAGAGAGAAACTGTTTTGGATAGGCCTCCCGTGACAGAGGCCAGAGACGGGTTCCAGAACCTCCAGAAAGAATTACCGGTTGAAGCAGCATGTACCGATCATAACATGCGATCAATAACTAAGGAAAAGCATGGCTAAGCGATGGAAAATAGCTTGTCAAAATTAGCAATACGCAAGATCTCCAGGATACCATCATTGGCATTAACCAGCTTAACACCACCACCCTTACCATACTCACGCAGTTGCAGCAGCATACCCATTGCTGAGCTGTCCATGTAATCAGCAGCACTGAGATCTACTATGAAGCTTTTCTCACCCTTTGGGTGCTCTTTATAGCCGCTGACAAAACCCTGGTGGGTGGAAAAATCAAAACGTCCACTGATGTGGAGTGTAATTTCATTCCCGTCAGGGGATACTGTGGTTTTAACACTCATATTGCCTCCTCAGGAGCTTTGCAAGCACCTCTACAAACACCCATTAAGCCGCAATCCTAAAAAGCTTTGCAAAATTGCTTATGTCCATAATCTGTTGTATGGATGTGCGGCATGACCCCAAGGTAATATTTGCACGATCTCCCCCAGCTCGCTCCCTAAGAACCAGCAGCATACCAAGAGCCGCACTATCTATATACTCGGTCTTGCTAAAATCAATTGATATGGCAATATTTTTGGCATCTGCCTCCTTATACGCACCACGAAACTGCTCATGGGAAGAAAAATCAAACCTCTCACCTAGACATATTGTGAGAGTATTACCATCTTGTGAAATACTGGAAGTAAGACTCATCAATCTCTCCACTAATTCAGAATAGCTCAACCTCGCCTTCAGTCATATTTTGCTGAGCTACTGGGTTATGTAATTCATTCTGCGTAGCCGCATCAAGCACAGCCACTCGCTCACACAAATCTTCCAATCCTGAGACATAGCCTGCAATTCCATCATCGGCATTAAGCTGCAGAGCTTGAATGCCATTATCAATATTTTGAATCATGTCTTCAACACGGTTTAGATGCTCGCCTGTGTAGGCAGTTAGCTGACTGATAATGTCCTCAAACTGCAGTGAGCGCACGGCATCACCTACCAAACCATTGATACTTGCCGTAACCACTGACATCTCTTTAATCCGCTTATTGGTTTCCTCATTCAGTTCCCCAATATGCAGCATCATAGTATCCACTTCGCTCTTGGATTTTAGCGCAAAATTCATATCCTTTGAGGCCAGTTTACGCACGGTTTCGCGGGCGTTGTGAACATTTATTTTGGCCGAGCCAAGCGCTGTTCTTATTTCATCATTAAACTTGGTTGAGCGCTGCGAAAGCTTACGCACCTCATCCGCTACCACTGCAAATCCACGGCCTGACTCACCCGCCCTTGCAGCTTCAATAGCAGCATTAAGAGCCAGCAGGTTGGTTTGATCAGCGATCCCTTTGAGATCATCCAACAATTCATCAACTTCCTCCATCCGTACAGACATATCATCGACCTGGTCAACCATATCCATACTGCCGGCACTAAGTGACAGGACATAATCTATAAAATAACGTAATACATCATCCGTATGCTGAGTAAATGTCGCAAAGCTGACAACCTTTTTATCTTTCCCTTGGATGTCTCCTGCCGCCATATCACTGATTAACCCATTAACAATTTGCTGCTGAGTGGCAACCTGTGCATTTAGTTGTTCAAAACTTCTTTGTAGTGTGCAAACCGCATCTGCTGTCAGGGTTTGAATTTTATCAAGCTCACAGCGCATCTGCTGTGCGACGCCAGCAACCCCGGCACCCAGCCCCAACACCAAGCCATGTACGGCGGCATCCAGACTTGCCTGCTCAGAAGAAGTATCTGCTATCGCCTCTTCGTTATTCACAAATATCTGTTTCCCGATAGCAGCACACCAAAACAGTAAGGCTAGCAACCCACTCAAGGCAGCAACTGGAGAGATCAGTAGGGTAGCGGCAATCAGCACCGCACAATTACCTACCAGTGGAAACCAGTATTTTGAGAGTAGTTCATTCACGCTATTTTTCCTTTCTAATCAACGGGTACTCTTTGCTACCGCCATAAACCTCTTGGCGGCTGGTTGCTGAATTACTTAAGCAGCATTCTGTTAAGCTAGCTAAATCGCCAACTACTTTTTTGACAGTTCCATCAACTCATTGGCAATTTTGTGCAGTGGCAAAATCTTATCTGCAAAGCCTCGTTTCACCACTTCCCCCGGCATTCCCCACACCACACTGGAGTTTTCATCCTGCACCACAATCGGAGAGCCATACTCCTTCATCTCACCCATACCCTCAGCCCCATCAGTCCCCATTCCTGTCAACATAAGGCCCACCGCGTTGCGTCCGGCATTCTGAGCCAGGGAACGAAATAGCACATCTACTGCCGGTTTGTGACGATTAACCGCAGGCCCGTCATTTAATCTGCAGACATACCGAGCACCATCTCTGATGATCATTAGGTGTTTATCTCCAGGTGCCAGATAGGCATGCCCTGACAATACCTGTTGACCATCCTGAGCCTCTGCAACCACCAACTGGCTACCTTTATTAACCCTTGCTGCGAAAGGTGCACTAAAGGCAGCAGGAATATGCTGGCAAATAACAATTCCTGGCATATCAGGTGGAAGCTTTCCAAGTACCTCTTTGATTGCCTCAGTACCGCCTGTTGAAGCACCAATGCCGATAATCCTGTCAGTTGTGCGAAAATGCTTGCTCCCACTGTTTTTTGCCAACACCGCATCCGCTGAATGTCTCTCTACTGCATCAGGTAAACCATGCCCTGATTCTGTAACTTTCTTTACTGCGGGACATGATTGTCTAGGTGCTTGCACTCGAGCGCTTGCCGCGACTCTGACCTTGGATACAATCTCTTCCGCATACTTATCAAGACCCTGTACTACATCAATTTTAGGTTTTGGAATAAAATCTACCGCACCCAACTCCAAGGCCCGCAGTGTGATATCTGCTCCCGCCTCAGTCAGGGTCGAAATCATCACCACTGGCATGGGACGCAAACGCATTAGATTACCCAGAAACGTCACCCCATCCATGCGCGGCATTTCTATATCCAGGGTCAATACATCTGGCTTCAGTTTTTTTATTTTTTCCCGTGCAATAATCGGGTCTGCCGCCGAGCCAACAACCTCTATGCCAGCTGCCTTGCTCAAAATTTCTCCCAGTAGCTTTCGCACCAGGGCCGAATCATCCACTATCAAGACTTTAATCATTAGCTATTGCTCTTATCCATTTGCAGAGTCAGCTTTAATTGCTTATCAAAAAAGCTCAACCTCTCCTTCAACCGGTTGTTCCTCAATATCATGCCGATAGGCTTCTTCACGTTTGATTACTGTGTCATTATGCAGGTGCTCCAGTTTTTTCATCATCACCCTTCCAGTAGCCGGAAAATAAACCACCTTTCGTGGATGGATATCACCAAGGTCTTCTCCAGCAATTTCCAACCCTTCCCGCGACAGATAGTCCCGCACAAATGCAATGTTTTTATCTCCAATGCTCGTCATGCCGGCAATAATCCGCCCGCCGCCAAACACCTTAACTTCAAGGTTACGTCTATGCCCACCATGGCTTAAGATGTCATTTATCATGTGCTCCATAGCGTAATTTCCATAACGAGTAGCGGTGCTGAGTAAATCTCCTGCACCGCCCCAGCCTTCACCATTAGATAAAGGCAACATAAAGTGATTCATGCCACCAATACCAAACAGGCGGTCACGGATGCAGGCGGAAACACAGGAACCAAGTACCGTGGTAATAATCTCATTCTGAGTAGTAACATAATACTCACCAGGTAATATCTTAGCCGCAATTGCACTATGTCTCTTGTCCCAGTACCTGTTTATACTTTCAAACCCAGTAATTGGTGGCGGGAAACTGCTTTTGGCTAATGCACTCATCACATGCTTTATCCGGTTTTCCGATAAATTGTATTACCTATCAACTCAAATCGGTCACAAATCTTAAATAGCGACTCAGAATGACCGACAAACAGATAGCCACCTTCTTTAAGATTATCAGCATAGCGGTTAATCAATTTAATTTTAGTATCCCGGTCAAAATAGATGATTACATTGCGGCAGAAGATCAAATCCATAGGGCCATCCACAGTCCAATCTTCCATCAGGTTGAGCTGTGCAAAATCAATCAACGATCTGATTTCCGGCTTTGAACGCACCAGCCCTTTCTGTTGGCCATGGCCTTTCATGAACCAACGACGCAGTCGTGCCTTGGGAATGCCATTGACTCTATCGATGGCATAAACCCCTTTGGATGCCCGACTCAACACACTAGAATCTATATCAGTAGCAAGAATCCGCGCATCCCAACCACCATTAGCCGCTATAGTTTCTCGCAGAGTTATGGCAAGAGAATACGGTTCTTCGCCAGTGGAACAGCCAGCAGACCAGATACGTATTTTGTGATCAGCTTTGTTTATTTTCCGCAGCTGAGGTAGCACCGTATCCTGTAGATATTCAAAGTGGTGATTTTCCCTGAAAAATGCTGTGAGATTGGTGGTAACAGCATTTACCAGCTCAAGAACCTCATCCCCGCCAGCATCATTTTTCAGTAGATCGCAGTATTGACTAAAACTCTTCAGACCAAGCTCTCGCACTCGACGGGATAGTCGAGCATAGAACATATCAAACTTTTCATCAGATACAACAATACCGGTACGCTCATTAGAGATACGGCGGATAAAATCAAAGTCACGCTTGGTAAACTTAAATTCCCGTGTTTTTTCCGTCATGTTGAAGCCATCCTAGAATAATTCAATGTCATCATCCGTTGCACTATCTGCTATTTTTTCTTCACCTAATCTTAGGGCCTCTTCAATACTGGCACCGTTTAATAGTGCATCAAACATCTCCTGCTCTTCCCGCATGCTATAGCGAGCACGAATCTTCTTTTGCAGGCCATGCCATTCAAAAGGGTTGTAGAGCCGTTCTTGGTCGGCAATCAACTCACCCATGCAATCAAGGCTGTGGATTACATGAGCCAGGCGCTGAGAGAGCTTGTCATAAAATTGAAATGCCATAATTGCAGCCTGCACCTGTTCGCTCACCTGCTCGCAGTTACTCATAATGGTTTTGGCAACTGGTGAAGTCTGATCAGCAGCATCCATTTCTGTTACCGCTGCAGCAATAGCGCTGACATTCGTAATCATGGATGTAAATGAGTTACTGAGGGAACCTACTGAGTCATCTCCCTCTCGCAGGGCCATGTTCACCTGAGCTGCTGCCAGCTCCATCATGCGTACAGTCTCGCGCACCTGACTCCAATCTAAATCAGGCGCCTTGGCTACTGATGGTTCAATTTTTATCTCAGCTATTGTCATAATCAGCCCATCTAAACTTACCGGAACACCTGAATAAACCAGGGTTTTTATGCTGCTGCATTAGCCTCACCCAGTTGTAACAGCTCAGCAAGGCCCAATTGGGCAGCGCCATCACGTAACGCCGGTGAGGTATTGTTCCATTCAAATGCCACATGCATTTTCACAGCCTCTTTTACAAAAGCTGCTAACAATTGCATGCCAGCACCATCAGTTTGCTGAATATCACCGCCATCTAGCTTAATTACCCCAGATGCATTAAAAACTGCCATTAACCTTTGCTGAAGATCTGCCACTTCACCAATCGTCAATGAATCACCAAATGTAAAAGTATCTGCTTGATCTGCGCCAGCCACAGCAGTTTTAATCTCAGGTTCACTTGCATCTTCGAGTTGCTCTGGTTCTGCAATTGCCAATGGGTCATGCTCTGTAACAGATTTTGTGACACGCTTTCTAGTAGTCATCAGAGAGTTCTCCTTTCAATCAGATCTTGGGCCGGTTGGTGTAAATTCTGCGCTGAATTGCTCGACCTGCGATATTCAAAGCACTTCAGGCAACCCCATATCCCTTGGATCAAACAGTTTATTTACATCCAGAAGAATGACCATTCGCCCTTCTGAAGTCATCATGCCTTTGATATAGTGACTACCTATATCAGAGCCCATTTCCGGAGCTACTCGTGCTTCATCAGGCGAAACATCAAGCACATCAGACACACCATCAACCACAGCACCAACAACATGTTGTTGGCTCCCACATTCAATGGTCAGCACAATGGTAACGGTGGTAGGCGTATATTCACAATCAGTCAACTGAAACCGTATCCTTAAATCAACAATAGGCACAATAACGCCTCTTAGATCAAGCACACCTTTAACATAACTAGGCGCATCTGGCAGCGGACGAACCTCCTCCCAGCCCTTGATTTCTCGCACCGAAAGGATATCCACTCCATAGATCTCACCTCCCAGTTTAAAGCTCAAATATTGACCAGCAAGCTCTGCCTGACAGTCATCATCTAGGCCAGTAGAAATTGCTGTATTTCCAATATTCATAACCGATCTCCCCAGCACTCTGGCGTGAAATGGTGCAACATTAAAACTCAGCCCATTCACCATTATCATCATCAACTGGTACGACAGATGGTGCCGCCTTGGATGGCATCTTTCTAGATGTTGGTGAAGGTGCTACTGAGGCAACCGGTGCGGTTTTCGGGGCAACAGCAGGAGCCTCTCCACCAGATACAGTAAAGTACCGCATCATGCCATTCATCCCACTGGCTTTATCTGTCAGGGATGTTGAAGCGGCTGAGGTCTCTTCAGCCAGCGCTGCATTTTGCTGTGTCAACTCATCCATACTGGTTACCGCCTGGTTGACCTGATCAATGCCGGCAGACTGCTCTTGGCTGGCTGCGGCAATCTCGGAGATAATATCTCCAACCTTCTTTACACCACCGACAATCTCATCCAGCGTTACGCCTGATTCATTAACAAGATCTGCTCCAATCTTGACCTTTTCCACACTGTCTTGAATTAGATCCTTGATCTCCTTTGCAGCTGTTGCACTTCGACCAGCAAGGTTACGTACCTCGGTGGCCACAACAGCAAAACCACGGCCCTGCTCGCCGGCTCGTGCAGCTTCAACTGAGGCATTCAATGCAAGGAGGTTGGTCTGGAAGGCAATCTCATCAATAACACCAATGATCTCTGCAATCTTATTACTTGCCGTATTAATGTCATCCATTGCATGCACAGCTTTACCAACCACCTCACCTCCATGCTCTGCTGTCTTACGCGCCGTCGCCGCCACTTGATTAGCCTGCTGGGCATTATCAGCATTATTCCTTACCGTGCTGGTCAGTTCCTCCATGCTGGAGGCTGTCTCTTCCAATGCACTGGCTTGTTGTTCAGTACGAGCAGAGAGACTGTTGTTACCTGCGGCAATCTCTTCTGAAGATGTATTGATATGATCTGCCGCTTCACGCAGTTGGGCAATAATGCCTGCCAAATTATCACGAGTGTCATTTACATCATTCTTGACATCTGCAAACATACCAGCATAGTCTCCACTCATAGACTTGCTCAAATCACCTTTTGCCATAGCCGCCATCACTCCAGCGATTTCACCAAAAACTGTACTTAGAGTTTCAATCAGATCATTAATTCCTCCACTCAGCTCACGGAAGAAACCTTTCTTGTTCTCCAGGTTAATGCGTTTGCTTAAGTCACCATTACGGGCTCCATCAATCATAGCCTGGATATCACCTTCAATCACTTCTCTGATCTTCTTAATGGTCTCATTGGCATCCTGCTTGAGGGTATTAAATGACCCTTGATAATCACGGTCAATTGTTTCATTAAGATCACCATGAGCTAAGGCACCAAACACCCTGACAGTATCGTCAACAACGTTAGCACTGGCTTCCAATACCCCGTTCACACCTATGCTTAACTGTTCATAAAATCCATCTTTATCATCCAGTGGAACCCGCTGGCTAAGATCACCTGCGCGTGCAGCATCTACCACTTTCTGGATGTCATTTTCAATTACATCAGAGAGTCTGGATTGCATTTTAATCATGGCTGCATAGGCACCTGTATGTTCCCCGGCATTATCCATCTCAAGATCCAGGCTGCCATTGGCAATGCCATCTGCAATCTTCGCAATTTGACCTGGCTCACCGCCCATCTGGGTTCGAATGCCGCGACCGATAAAGGAGCCAAGCCCCGCCGATACCAGAAACCCCAGCACTGCCATCACCACACTGATAATCAATTCATAAGTTGCGCTGGCCTTAAGATCTTCTGCCTTTGTAACAAGGCCTCCAGCAAGATGATCTTCAACCTTTTTCAGTAGATTGATCTTCCCTGTTTGCATCTTGAACCAATACGCAGAGTCCACCCCAAACCCGCCGGTAGTCGCTTTTTCTCGTGCAATCTGGCGCATTCTTTCGGTCTCAACAATAAACTCTCCTGTCAATGTATCCTCATAAAATGCCTTGTTTTCTTCGCTTGCCAGAGAAAGAAAAATTGTTGTGTAATTGACTTGAGTAGTAACCAATGACATGAACTTATTAAACATGCCGTCAAATTCATCCTTGGCAAAAGCATTAGCAAGTACCGCTCTCTCGATACCTGCACGCTCCTTACTCTGTAGATAATTTGCATAGGCGGTGGTCATTATGGCTAACCCACCATCTGAGCTAACCGCAGACATCTCTGATATTAGCTTTAGAAAGGCACCATTCATGCCGGTGTAATACCCCAAGGCATCTTTTAAAGTGATGCTCTGGCTATCAACAACTGACCGTTTCTGATCTATTTGCTTAAGACGATTGAGGGCATCACTTAACTCGACATTAAACTTTTTGCCTACGCTGTGCTCATCAAATCCGACAAGAAATGCTTGCAGTTCTGCTGCTTTCTCCATTGTTGATTGCCGTTGCTTAGGCAGTGCCTGTGCAAACTGTGTTCCTTTGCTACCGAGAAACCCTGCCGTCATACCACGCTCTTTCTGCAGCTCATGCACCAGACTGCTGGCATGAACCCCAAGCGATGTCATTGACTGCAACTGTATGGTCGTTTGTCTCAATGAATATTCTGACACCGATAACACAACTGCAAATCCAATCATTACAGCCACCGGAAACATCACCATTAATGCCAGTTTTTGTGATAACTTCATGTTGTTTAGAAATCCCATTGGTCTACCCTCTAAATTACATACTGCATTATCTGTACAACCGTGATCTACTCAGGCCGTCAGCCACAATACAACCTATGCTGCATCTGCTTTATCGACTTCCTCTTGTTTATCCTGATTGAGGAGCTTATCTACATCCAGCAACATAACCATCTTGCCACCTGCCGAGACCAGGCCACTTATAAACTCAGTGGCAATTCGATCGCCAAAATCAGGGGCACAGACTATTCCTTCGTGGCCTGCATTCAAAACATCAGAAACTGCATCTACAACCACGCCCATAATGCACATACCTGCCTCACCATTTACCCGTAGCACAACCACAACAGTGTCTTTTGTGTAGGCATGTATATGGAGTTCAAAACGCTCGCGTAAATCAAAGATAGGAACAATTGACCCACGAAGATTCAATACACCCTTTACATACGATGGTGCATTTGGCACGCGAGTGGCCACTTCCCAGCCCCGAATCTCCTGCACTCTAAGAATGTCTACACCGTATTCCTCATCCGCCAGGGTAAATGTTAAATACTGTGTTTTGTGATTATCAATATGACTTTCGTCGCATTGATCCTCTTTAGTTGGTGTATCTGTTTCAGTCATCATTTGTGCCTTTCTTACACTGTACAGGGGTACTCACAAAACTACCGTCAAGCTGTTTTTCTGATGTCGTATTCACTTAAATAATGGCCTTTACCAGCCAAGCGAATTAGACCTGGGATGTCGAGTATTAATGCCACAGAGCCATCCCCAAGTATGGTCGCGCCTGATAGCCCATGTATCTTCCGGTAGTTGGCCTCAAGTGATTTAATCACTACTTGTTGCTGGCCAAGCAGGTCATCAACAAATAGACCACAACGTCGTCCTCGCCCTTCACCTTCCACTACCACAAGTAATCCTTCATTAATTTTATCGGCTTTTGCGTCCGCTACTCCAAGCACATCATGCAAACGCACGATTGGTAGATACTCATCCCGCAGCTTGAAGGTCTCACCTTTTCCGGCCAGCATACTAACCATATCTTCCTTTATCTGGATGGATTCAATGATTGATACCAGTGGAATAATGTATGTTTCAGAACCAACTGATACTGTTTGCCCATCCAGTATTGCAAGCGTCAAGGGCAATCTGATAATGAATGATGAACCTTTCCCAAGTTCTGACTGAATCTCAATGCTGCCACCTAATTCATTAATGTTGCGGCGAACTACATCCATTCCCACACCACGCCCTGAGACATCACTGACTGCTTCTGCTGTAGAAAACCCGGCTGTAAATATCAGTTCATATACCTGCTGGTCACTTAGCGTTGCATCAGCCGGAACCAAGCCGCGCTCAACGGCTTTCTCCAATAGGACATTGCGATTCAGCCCTTTACCATCATCTTTTATCTCAATGATAATATTGCCACCACGCTGCGATGCGTTTAGCTCTACCGTACCTGTTTCAGGCTTCCCGGCAGCTACTCTCTCTTCCGGCATTTCAATGCCGTGATCCAGGCTATTGCGCACCAGATGCACCAATGGATCTCCAATTTTTTCAATTACTGTTTTATCAACTTCAGTACCCTCACCTGTCATTTTCAACTCGATTTTTTTGCCCATCTTTGAGCTTAAATCATGCACTAAGCGGGGGAAGCGGCTGAAGGTGAAGCTGATAGGCAGCATACGGATCTGCATGACGCTTTCTTGCATTGCACGGGTATGACGTTCCAACTGACCCAAGCCTTCTCGCAGACGTTCAACCTGGCTAATATCAAAGTCCTCACCCAGCAGACTGAGCATTGACTGAGTGATAACCAGCTCCCCTACCATGTTTATCAATGAGTCTATCTTACTGATGTCTACGCGAATGGAGCCTGATCCAGTAGCGGTCTTAGCTAAATTACGCCGATCTGCAGATGCGCGTCGATCACTAGATCTACGATTTTCAGGTTTTGCCACGGCCTTAACCTGTGGCTTTTCTGCTGGCGCAGGGATTGGTGTTTCTTGCTTGGTTTCTGTTGCCGCAGCGCTGGAGGTTGCTGCTGGCTGTTCCGCATAAACCGGCATAATGGCCAGGTCACAATCATCCTCAACCCAGTCGAAGATATCCGTCACCTGCTCACGTGTTACTCCACTGCTCACATGCAAATCCCAGCTCATGTAGCTGTCTTCTGGCTCCAACTCTGCTAACTGGGGGATTTGACTGATATCAGCATCAATCTTCAGATCCCCTAAAGTGCCCAGTTCACGCAGCAGGCGTAAAGGGTCATTACCGGTTCGCATCATATGTGCGTGTGGTCGAAACACCACATGCCAGCCCGTAACTTCAGGTTCATCAACTGGCGTATCAGCAGCCACTTCATCAACCACCGCTGCTGCTCCATCATTACCACTTAGGATGCGCTCAAGTTCAGATTGCTGTTCCTTAACGAGTGCAGCATTCATTTCAGCTCCTTCCCTGGTAGCCGTAAGCATCTCACGTAGTACATCCACTGAGGCAAGCAGAACATTTACTGCCTCAACTGAGACCTGCCGCCGTCCATCCCTCATCTCATCCAGCAGGGTCTCCATGACATGGGTAAAGCTGGCAATATCGGTAAACCCAAAAGTGCCACTGCCACCCTTTATCGAGTGTGCAGCCCTAAAGATTGAATTGATCTGCTCTGGATCTGCACTACCTGAATCCATATCAAGCAGTCCAGACTCCATGATGTCCAGCCCCTCAAAGCTTTCATCGAAGAAAACCTCATGGAATTGCGCCATATCAATGGTCATATAACCCCCTGTTAACCAGTCAATAAAGCAACTAGCCGAGTACTTTCTTGACGGTATTAAGCAATTGTTCCGGGTTGAACGGCTTCACGATCCAACCAGTTGCTCCCGCAGCCTTTCCTTGCTGCTTTTTTTCTGGACTGGATTCTGTAGTCAGCATCAGGAGTGGAGTGAATCTATAGCTTGGTAAGCCTCGCAATTCCTTAATGAGTGAAATACCATCCATTCGTGGCATATTCACATCTGTGATAACCAGATCTACGCCCCTAGTCTTTGCGATATCAAGAGCCTGTTGCCCATCGGATGCTTCCACCACATCAAAGCCTGCGCCTTTTAGGGTAAAGGCGACCATCTGTAGCATGGAAGCAGAGTCATCTACAGCCATAATACTTGCCATTCTCTTTCTCCTTTAAGAGTTAGTTACTTACATTTAACCTCTGAGACTAAGGCAGCCCAACGCTCCGTCTCAGCAGTAGAGGGGAAAGTTAGGCGAACCCAGTGGCATTACACCCCTTAGATACACCAGCCTCCTCGCAGAGGTTATAACGGCTTAGCGGATGCAATCTTTAGGAGTTAAATGTGATTTACGAAATATCTGGGCAACATTAGATCCCAGTAAGGTATTGACGTAGGATATATTTCAACCACAGCCACCGGCATCATCAAATAGCGAGATAATGCATTTACACCACCTGGAGGCAAATATTGGCATTTATTATGCGGCTAAACACCACATTAAGCGCTGTATATGATGTTATGCGCGCTATTGACTCCACTTATGCCGTAATTTACATGGTAGAAAACCATTCGTGATACAGCCTGGCCAATTACTCTGCTGGAAATGCGGAGGACGCCTTACCGACCTCCCGGCATCTATAGGCCGCTATGAGATCTGCGCTCAGTGCAAGGCAGAGCTGTATGTCTGCCGGATGTGTGAGTTCTACGACCCTCTCGTTAGTACTAGTTGCCGGGAACCCATAGCTGACGTGGTTAACAATAAAGAAAAAGCTAATTTTTGCGGCTACTATAAAATGCAGCTGAACGCATATCACCCGCCGGATAAGACAGCACGGCATACCACACAATCCCAACTGGCAGATTTATTTGGAGTTTCGGCGGAATCACAAGACCAATCTACCGGGAGTGCACCAGACCCTGAGACCAGTGCCGCCAAGGCACAGCTTGCAAGCCTATTTGGCGCAAAGAATCCAGAGAACCTCTGATTAAGTCAGGAGTTCTCTGGGTATTGAATTGTCTGGGGGAGACAGCTAATTACAGTCTTTACCTGGTTCTACAGTTGGAAGCGGCGTTCTACCTGTTTGCGGCGCTCAGTTTCACTCCGCTCCGCGCTCTGCCCATCAAAGATCCGTCGTTCGCACTTTTCAGCACGTTCTACATATTCGCGAATCTGCACCACCGATCCATATAGATCCATGGTTTTCTGGTGGTTAACGGCCTTCTCCATTGCGCTCTGCGATCTAAACAGGACATGCCCGAAACGAACCTCTCCATCTTCGGATCGCCTTTTAACGAGCTCAATATCCGTAATGCCATCGTGGTCATTAAAGAGTCCCAATAGATCACTTGTCGTAGTCCCTGTTTCAAGGTTCCCAATAAATAATCCCATAACATTACCTCAAATCTAGCTACATTTAAGCCTGTACTGTTAACCGGCAATCATTTATTTTGCTTAGTCGACGACCTGGCCCACAAGAAGTTAGCATCCAGGCCATCAAATCCTGGGTACCATACAAACTTAGTTACTGGGGTAGTAGTATAGACTACTGGTCAACAACCGGTGTAGGGCGGTAACAGGTGACATCAGAGAAAAGCCTAGCATCCATCATCGGAAGAATGTTTTGTTTTCTGCACTTCAGCCTCCGGCTGATCCTGCTCAGCTTTCCTTTGCCGAGCATAATAAGCTATCAACCAGATGCACATTCCGATAATCATCATTATCGCTACAACAACAATACCTAACCCACTCATCTCAGTTTGCACGTTAACCTCTTAATTCATCTCATATTTGTAGGTGGCTGCCAACATCATCATGACACCCAGTCGCTTGCTCTTTCATTTATTGTCAAGCTACACACGCAGAAATGCAACTTTCGGATTTTTCAATTCATGCCAGATCTCGTGTTCTGCGCAATGTTCAAATATACTGCTTTGTTATGTTAGAAACAGAAGATTTTATTGGTGTAGTGACACTTCTGCTCAGTACCTTAACCCTGGTGCTGGTGGGATTGCTTTGGCTGCGCAACATGAGGAAACAGCGTGAAACAGATAAGGGTTACGGTGCTCAGGAGACTGGGCTGGCCAGGCTTGAAGAATTGTTGCGGGAGCAGGAGCGGGTCTTCCGGCGTGAAATGGCAGATGACCAGAAGGCCATGGAACAGCGTCTGGGTGATATACAAAAGCAGTTGGCAGAGGATGCTGGTAAGCTCAGAACCGATATGGTTGAGCGCTTTGAGTCCTTGCGTAAAACCATCTCAGAAGGTTTGGCTGATGGCCGTCTGGCTCAGCAGCGCTCCCTGAATGAGTTAAATGAGTCTTTGCAGAAGGTGCTGCATGAGGGCATCACAGGTGTAGGTAAAGATGTAAACGCAGTGCTGGTGCGCAATACGGAGGAGTTGGGTAAGCGGGTGGAGAGGCTTACGGAGTCAACTGATAAGCGCCTGCAGGAGATCAGCAGTCAGGTGGATAAGCGGTTGAGTAAAGGGTTTGAAAAGACCACCGAGACCTTTGCCCTGGTGTTGACCCACCTGAATCGTATTGATGAGGCCCAGAAAAAGATTACTGAGCTTTCCAGCAATGTGGTGAGCTTGCAAGAGGTGTTGGCGGATAAACGCTCACGCGGGGCCTTTGGTGAGGTGCAGCTTAATGCTCTGGTGCGTAATCTGATGCCGGAAGAGAGCTTTGCCCTGCAATACCAGCTCAAGAATGATAAGCGGGTGGATTGCATGCTGTTTCTGCCTGAGCCAACGGGTAATATTGCAGTGGATGCCAAGTTTCCGCTGGAGAGTTTTCGGCGTATGACTGATCTACAGCTGGCCGATAGTGATAGGGACAAGGCTTCAAGCCAGTTCAGGCAGGATATTCGCAAACACATCGGTGATATTGCGGATAAGTACATTATCCCCGGTGAGACCTCTGATGGGGCGGTAATGTTTATCCCGGCAGAAGCGGTGTTTGCTGAAATTCATGCGCACTATCCTGATCTGGTAGAGGAGGCCTACCGGCGACGGGTTTGGCTGGTTTCACCCACAACAATGATGGCGATCCTTACCACTGCCAGGGCAGTATTGAAGGATGCGGCCACCCGTGAGCAGGTGCATATTATTCAGCAGCATCTTGGTGCACTGTCGAAAGATTTCGGGCGTTTTCAGGAGCGAATGGACAGGCTCTCCCAGCACATACGTCAAGCCCATGATGATGTTGATCAGGTAAATACTTCAGCGCGGAAGATCACCAGCCGGTTTGAGAAGATTGAGAAGGTGGAGCTGGATGAAGGTCTTGAGCCTACGGCTATACCGGAAGTAAAGGCAAAGGTGTAAACAAAATAGCTGAATGCTAAAACAAGCACTCTTATTGTGGTTCATCAAGGGTCTATCGATGCTCTCACCGCGTGGTGCTCAATTGGTGGGCGGGGCCATCGGCAGGCTATTTGTCTGGCTGCCAAACCGGGAGCAGCGTGCGTCCCGTATCAATATTAATCTCTGTTTCCCTGAATTGAATGAGGATGAAAAAAGACACCTGCTAAGGCACAGTTTGATTGAGAGCGCTAAGGCACTGGCAGAGATGCCCGGATTCTGGCAGGGCAATATTGACCGTTGGCTGCCTTTGGTGCGAGACCAGCAAGGCAGAGCTATCGTGGACGAACTGCTGGCCCGTGGCAAAGGGGTGATTGTGGCTGGCCCACATCTGGGTAGCTGGGAAGCTGTGGGGCTGGCTCTGGCTGGGCTCGCCCCGGTAACTACTCTCTACCGGCCTCCCCGTTATGAGGCATTGGCGGATATGATATTCAACGGCCGCAGCAGAACTGGGGCAAGATTGGTAGCCACGGATGCCAGCGGTATAAAAGCCCTTTACAAGACACTAAAAACTGGCGGGATGGTGGCGATTCTGCCTGATCAGCAGCCTAAAAGTGCCCGTGGTGCTGTGTTTGCCCCATTTTTTGGTGTGCCAGCATTGACGATGGAGCTGGTTTCCAGATTGTCTAAAAAAACCAGGGCACCAGTGGTTTTCTGTTTTGCCGAGCGTTTGCCTAAGGGGCAAGGTTTTCGTCTTCACTGGGTTCCTGCTCCAGATGGTATTGATGATCCAGACCCGGAACTGGCTGCCGCAGCCTTAAACAAGGGTGTAGAGACTTGCGTTCGTATCTGTCCAGAGCAGTATCAGTGGAGCTATAAACGCTTTCGCTCGCACCCAGACGGCAAGACCAACAGGTACGCCGCTGAATCCAAAAAATGCCTATCTAATTAAAGTATTGCCGTTGGTTGGTCGCTATCTCTCACAGGTTCCTGTGGTTTAAATCCTTGGTAATACCAGATGGGGCAAGACTTGAGACAGTTATTGGTCATATGTATCGGCATGGTGCTGATGCTTTCCTCTGGCTCGGTTTTATATGCAAAGGCTGGCCTGACCAAGGTAGATGCCCGGATATTGATCGATATATCAGGGAGTATGAAAAAAAATGACCCGCAAAACCTGCGGCGTTCAGCTTTGCGTTTATTGGTAGGCTTGATGCCAGATGGCAACCGGGCTGGAGTTTGGACCTTTGGTCAATACATCAATATGCAGGTTCCTCTAGGGCAAATTGATGGCACATGGAAGAAACGCGCCCGCAAGCAGGCTGGAAAGATACATTCCCGTGGCCTCTTTACAGATATTGAAGAAGCACTGCGGCGTGCTACAAAAAACTGGGATAAACCGGGCGCAGGCTACCGTCGGGATATAGTATTGCTGACCGATGGAATGGTGGATATCTCTAAGGATAAGGCCAGAAATGATGCCTCAAGAAAGCGCATTCTTACAAAGATCCTGCCCCAGCTAAAAAACATGGCTGCACGAGTGCATACCATCGCCCTGTCGGAACGGGCGGATCATGACCTGATGAGAAAACTGGCCGCAGAGACAAACGGCTGGTATGAGCAGGTCACAGATGCAGATCGCCTGCAACGGGTGTTCCTGCGAATGTTTGAAAAGGTCAGCCGACCGGATACAGTCCCGCTTAAAGATAACCGTTTTGAGATAGATTCCAGCATCAAGGAAGTTACTCTGCTGGTATTTCGCAGCCCTGGTAAGTCTAAGCCAACAATGATCATTACTCCCAGTGGCAAGAAATATGGTGTTGATGATGTTCCGGCGTGGATAAATTGGTATCAAGACCAGGGTTACGATCTGCTCACAATCTCTAAGCCGGAGCCAGGGGAGTGGTCGATTCAAGCGGATGTTGACCCGGATAACAGGGTGATGATTGTCACTGACCTCAAGATGCATACCTTGGAACTGCCCAACCGTCTTGCCCAGGGTGAGCAATTTTTACTCATTGCCCAGTTTAGCGATAAGGGTAAAAAGATTACCCGTAGAAACTTTCTGCAGGTGGTAGAGGTGAAGGGGGAGTATCAGATCGAGGATGGTCTAAGTGAGACCTATCAATTGCGTGATGATGGGCAGGGTGCAGATAAAACAGCCTGGGATGGTAATTTTAATACGGTGTTGAAAGGTGGCTTGATGCCAGGTAATGGTACGCTGGTTATCACTGCCGAAGGAAAGACCTTTAAGCGTGAACGGCGGCAGGATTTTGTAGTGAGGACTCCGGTAGCGGTAGCCATAACTGAGCAGAGTCAGGATGGTGTGAATGGTGCAGCAATAACCCTGATCCCTGATGAAAAAGTGATAAGGAGTGATAGCCTGAGTCCAATTGCCTGGCTGCAAGCTGCTGATGGCTCACGTGCAGGGGTTATTTTGGTGCCTGACGGCATGGGGGGCTGGCAGGCCTGGATGGATACCTCGGCTATGACTGGAACTCACAAATTGTGGGTCAGCCTTTCAGCCACCAGTCAAACGGGCAATACAGTACAGTTGGAGATAGATTCTGGAACGGTTCAAGGTAGCGCACCTGAAACGGTAGTAAAGCCGGTCGAAAAGCAGCAAGAAGAAGAGCCAGAAATAGCTAAAGATGAAGAAAAAATAGCTCCTTCAGAGGGCGGTTGGATGCCAACTGTTATGTACTTTGCTGCAATAAATCTGGTTGTGATTGGAACTGGTGTGGCTGGCTATATCTTTTACCGGAGGCGTAAGAATGATGGCCTGGTGCAACTGGTAGATGCAGAAGATGATGGCAAAGAGGAATAAAACTAATGTTAGAGGTTAATGCCGCCCTGTATATGATTTTGTGGGAATTAGTGTTGGTGCTGAGTGCTGCTGGTGTGCTCATTACTGTACGAGCCGTGGTTCGTAGTAGAAGAGAGCAGGCTTCCATCGACAGGCTGGTGGCTGCTGTCCAAGGGGATATAGATTGCCGTAATGAGAAGGTTCGCTCTCTGCTTGAGAAAAAATACAACTACAGCGAAGAGCAGTTGGAGGTTACGGTCAAGAAAATTACACGGGAGGAAAGACGCTTTTACCAAACCCTGGTGAATATCTTTAAGACTCGTGAGAATCTATTGCTGGAGAATTTAAATATATCTTTTGAAAATACTATTAAGCCATATTACGAGCTTGAAGTTCCTGGGGTATCTGTAACGGATGGTGGCAATGAGGGCGAAGGCAATGAAGAGGTTTTGCGCTTGCGGGAGGAAAATAAGGTACTCTCTGAAGAGTTGCTCGTCACTATGAATACGGTAGGTCGGATGCTGAATGAATATTCGACTATGTTTTCAGCGCCAGATGAGGATAAGCATGATACAGATGCCTTGCTGGGGATGTTTCAGGAAACTGATGTGAATGAGGGTGATGCGGCCACACCCGGATGATTTTTTCTTGATAACAGCACATAGGTCGCTCCCGTACCGCCATCAAAAGGTGGTGCGGAACAGAAGGCCAGCACATAAGGTATTTGCCGCAGCCACTGGTTGGTTTTCTGCTTCAGTACCGGCTGGCTGCCATCAAGCTTGTGCCCCTTGCCGTGGATGATGCGGACGCAACGCAGGTGCCGTTGGTGGGCTTGTTTAAGATAGCGCGCAACAACAGGGCGGGCTTGCTCGACCCGCAGGCCGTGTAGATCCAGGCTGCCAGCCGGTTTAATGTGGCCCCGTTGCAGGTCTCTGATTACCTTTTTTTGTACCCCTGACTGCACATACAGCAGTTCTTCCTGGGTCTCAATGTGCATATCGGCAAGAAATTCTTCAGCAGTTGCCTGACGTGGTTCTGGCTCAGGTGGCAGAGGTTTTGGTCGTCGGGGCTTATGAAAGGGGGCTGCTTTGTCGTGCTGCATAGGAGCAACATCCTGGATAGCCTCCTGGAATAAGGCCATGTCGTCACTATGCTCTGATTTTGGATTTTTCCTGGAAGTCATGCTTGGTGATTATAGCAAAATAGGGCATCTCCCTTTCGTGTGCCTGGTCTGTTTTTCCAGTATAGTTAGCGCCCATAAAGCGACCGGCTCAAACGATTCAACCCATGCGAATATTGTTAAGTAATGATGATGGTTATCAGGCCCCTGGTCTGAAGGCCTTGGCTGAAGGTCTGGCTGGTATTGCCGTCGTGACAGTGGTGGCTCCCGAGCGCAATCGAAGTGGAGCCAGTAACTCCCTCACCCTGGATCGGCCCCTTCGCGCCAACGAAATGAGCAATGGGGTTATCAGTGTAGATGGCACTCCGACAGATTGTGTTCATCTGGCCATTACCGGGCTGCTGGATGAAGAACCGGATATGGTTGTCGCCGGTATCAATGATGGAGCCAATCTGGGAGATGATGTGCTCTATTCAGGGACTGTGGCGGCTGCCACAGAGGGGCGTTTTCTGGGATACCCTGCCATGGCAGTCTCAATGGCATCATTTGAGCCGGAACATTTTGCAACCGGTGTCCTGGTAGCATTGAAGATGGTGCAGCGCCTGCGCCAGCATCCCCTGAGTGCAGATACCATCATCAATGTGAATGTGCCTGATCTCCCCTATGATGAACTCAAGGGCTACTTGGCTACCCGTTTGGGACACCGACATAAGGCTGAGGCAGTGATTAAATCCGCAGATCCCAGGGGGCGCACCATCTATTGGGTGGGGCCTGCCGGCCCAGAGCAGGACGCAGGACCCGGGACAGACTTTCATGCAGTACGGGAAGGATATGTCTCCATAACCCCGCTGCAGATAGATCTTACCCAGCATAGCCTGCTGCCGGAGATGCAGGGCTGGCTGGAACGACTATGACTCCAACCAAGCATCTCGGTATCGGTATGACATCCCGGCGTACCCGTGAGCGCTTGATTGAGCGGTTGCAGGCTGAGGGTGTTAGCAACCTGAAGGTGCTGGATGCTATGCGCAATACCCCCCGCCATATCTTTGTCGAAGAGGCCTTGGCCAGTCGTGCCTATGAGGATACGGCTTTGCCAATTGGTTTGGGTCAAACTATTTCCCAACCCTACATTGTGGCTCGCATGACTGAGGTTTTACTGGCAGCAGGGCCTTTGGATACGGTGCTGGAGGTTGGCACTGGCTCCGGCTATCAGACTGCCGTGTTGTCGCCGTTGGTGAATCGTGTCTATAGCGTGGAGCGCATCGAGGCATTTATCAAGCAAGCTCGATCCAGGTTTCAGGAGCTGCGGCTACGCAATATCCGTCTCAGGCACTGTGATGGTGGTATGGGCTTGCCTCAATATGCACCATTCGATGGCATATTGGTTACAGCTGCCCCGGAGGGTATTCCACTAGCCCTGGTTGAACAACTTGCTGTGGGCGGACGCATGGTTATCCCGGTCGGGAGCCGCGAAGGGCAGGCGTTGGTGCTGGTTGTTCGTACAGAAGATGGTTATGACAAGGAAATGATAGAACGCGTGGTATTTGTGCCACTGTTGGGGGGGACGCAGTAATGAAGTTATTTTCAGCGCTATATAAACAGGTCATGCATTGGTCGCGGCACAAGCATGCCCAAAGCTATCTTGCTGGCTTGAGCTTTGCGGAGTCGTCTTTTTTTCCTATCCCACCTGATGTGATGCTGGCACCCATGTCCCTGGCCAATCCATCACGGGCATTTTGGTTTGCCACCATTACCACGGTTACATCGGTGTTAGGCGGGTTGTTCGGATATGTGATTGGCATGTTTGCCTTCGAGATGGTGGAGCCGCTGCTCCACAGCGCCGGTTATTATCCCAAATATGAACTGGCTAAGATCTGGTTTGATAAGTGGGGCTTTTGGGCCGTGTTTCTGGCTGGGTTCTCGCCAATTCCGTACAAGGTTTTTACTATCACGGCAGGTGCTATCTCAATGGCTCTGATGCCGTTTATTATTGCCTCTCTGATTGGGCGTGGTGGGCGGTTCTTTTTGGTGGCGGCACTGATGGCCTGGGGTGGTGAGCGCATGGAGGAAGTATTACACAAGTATATGGATCGGATTGGCTGGCTGGTTGTGGTGCTGGTTATCGGGGTGGTGCTGTTTGTTAAGCTCTTCTAGGATACTCTGCGCTTGGTTCCTGGTTGCTGTTGTGGCATCCATACTTAGTGCCTGTGGTTCTCCCGGTGGTGCTCCAGTAGTTAATAAAAGCATCTCTACTGCTAAATCGAACAAGAATGTGCCCTCAGGCTCTACCATAGTCAGGAAGGGCGATACGCTCTATGCCATAGCCTGGAAGGTTGGGCTGGATTTCCAAAAACTGGCAGAGTGGAATAAGATTCGTTCTCCTTATACAATCTACACTGGTCAGCGGCTGCGATTGACGTCGCCGCCAGTTAGCAGAAAGGTTTTTAAACAGCACAGGCATCAAGAGCCCGCGAAAACACAGCCAAACGCACAAAAACATAAAACAGCGGCGTCTAAATCTTCAACAGCATCAAAAAACGCCGCAAAACCCACTAATCAACAGAGTAACTTGGGTGCAACACGTGTACTGCGGTGGGCGTGGCCCACCGACGGAAGGATCGTGCAAGGGTATTCAGGGCGTGATCCGACTCGTAAAGGAGTAAAAATCAGTGGTCGTCCCGGCCAGCCGGTGAGGGCGGCAGAGGCTGGGAAGGTTGTCTACAGCGGGAGTGGCCTGATAGGTTATGGAAACCTGGTCATCATAAAGCACAGTAGAGATTATTTGAGCGCCTACGGATACAATAAAAAACTGCTTATCGCAGAGGGTGATGACGTATCCAAAGGAGGGTTGATTGCTGAGATGGGATTGGCATTAGACGGTAAACCTGTTCTGCATTTTGAAATCAGGCGGAAAGGCAAGCCGGTAAACCCCAAGGCATTGCTGCCAAAGCAGCGTAAATGAATAGTTTAAAAACCAGTAGGAGAATGCCGGATGGCGGGAAAGGTTAATGAAATGGAAAAGGCCGTTTCGGAAAACAAGGTAAAAACTGCCGCGCAGCCTGCTGGTAAACCGTCTGCTGCAAAGCCAAAGAAGTTAACCTCTGGTGGTGTTCCAGATAAACAGATGGATGCCATGCGCCTGTATCTTAGCGAGATTGGGTTCTCGCAGTTGTTGACGGCCGAAGAAGAGGTGCATTTTTCCCGATTGGCGCAGAAAGGAGAGATCCCTGCACGCCAGCGCATGATTGAATGCAATCTGCGCCTGGTGGTGAAGATTGCCAGACGCTATATGAACCGCGGCTTGGCCCTGCTGGATCTGATCGAGGAGGGAAATCTGGGGCTTATCCGGGCGGTTGAGAAATTTGATCCGGAGCGGGGGTTCCGTTTTTCCACCTATGCTACATGGTGGATTCGTCAGACCATTGAACGGGCGATCATGAATCAGACCCGTACCATTCGTTTACCCATCCATGTGGTCAAAGAGATAAATGTCTATCTTAGGGCTGCCCGCAAGCTGACCCAGACCCTTGATCATGAACCTTCAGCGGAAGAGATTGCCGAACTTCTGGACAGACCGATAGAGAGTGTTAAACGCATGCTGGGCCTGAACGAGCGGGTTACATCGGTGGATACCCCGTATGGCAAGGATGCGGAGAAACCACTCATAGACACGATTCCAGATGAGGTCACGCTGGATCCATCGGTACACCTCCAGAATGATGGTCTAAATGCCAATCTTGATGTCTGGCTGAGCAAGCTGAATGACAAACAACGAGAGGTTGTGGAGCGCCGATTTGGCCTGCACGGTTACGAAAACTCCACTCTGGAACAGGTGGCAAATGAGCTGGGAGTAACCCGTGAGCGAGTGCGACAGATACAGATGGATGCCCTTAAACGCCTGCGGGTTATTCTTGAAAAAGATGGGTTCTCGGTAGATGCGATCTTTAAATAGTGGTCTGCCGGGTTTGCAGCTTAAGGGTATACCACCAGACGTATGATTTATTGACAATAATACCTCCAGAGGTATAATTAGGGATAAGGGTTGTTAGGAGGCTATAGTGGATAGCAGAACAATAATAGGGAGGCTTGAGGCTGATGGTTGGTATCAAGTAAGGGCTAAAGGGAGTCACCATCATTTTAAACACAGTACAAAGCCAGGACTCGTTACTGTGCCTCATCCCGGGAAGGATTTACCAATTGGCACGGCCAATAACATTTTGAAACAGGCAAGGCTGTGATGTCTGTGGTTTTGAGAGCGAAATGCGGAGTTTGCTATGAAATATCCAGTAGCCATTAGTAAAGAAGAGGGTTCCTGTTATGGGGTAACGGTACCGGATGTGCCTGGCTGCTTCTCTGCTGGTGACACCTTGGATGAGGCACTAAGCAATGTTAAGGAGGCTCTCTCTGACCATCTGGAGCTCTTGGCTGAAGACAGCCAAGTGGCGCCTAAAGCCAGTCTGGTTGATGCCTTTATCAATAACCAGGATTATCAGAGAGCAATATGGGCCTATATTGATATTGATGTGTCTGCATTTCTGGGTAAAACAGAAAAAGCTACAATCACCTTGCCAAAGCTCTTGATTACTCAAATTGATAAGGCGGTTTCCAAGGGTGCGGCTAAGAGTCGTTCTGCCTTTCTGGCAGATTCCGCGATTAAGGCACTGGGTGCTGGTTGAGAGTGAATTCCTAAAAAAATCCAAGGGCCTGGGTGCTATAACTCACCAGGACATTCTTGGTCTGCTGGTAATGCTCCAACATCACCTTATGGGTTTCCCGCCCAATGCCTGATTTCTTATAGCCCCCGAAGGCTGCATGGGCCGGGTAGGCGTGATAGCAATTGGTCCAGATGCGACCGGCCTGAATGGCCCTGCCAAGGCGATAGGCACGGTTCATGTCCATGGTCCAGACACCTGCTCCCAGTCCGTACTCCGTATCATTGGCGATAGCGATAGCTTCCGCCTCATCCTTAAAAGTGGTGATAGCGAGCACCGGCCCAAATATCTCCTCCTGAAAGATGCGCATACTGTTATCGCCCTTGTAGAGGGTTGGTTCAACATAGTAACCGTTCGTTAACTCACCGCTGGTGTTACGCTGCCCACCGATCAGGCATTGAGCGCCCTCTTGTTCAGCGATGCGCATATAGCCGAGGATTTTATCCAGTTGCTCTTGTGAGGCCTGAGCGCCAATCATAGTTTCTGTATCCAAAGGATTACCCTGTTTGATTTGCCGGACACGGCCGATCACCTGTGCGATAAAATCATCGTATATATCCTCCTGGATCAACGCCCGAGATGGGCAGGTGCATACCTCGCCCTGGTTAAAGAAGCCCAAGGCCAGGCCTTCGATGGCTTTATCAATATAGTCAGGGCTTTGCTGCATCACGTCTGCAAAGAAGATATTGGGGGACTTGCCACCAAGCTCTAAAGTTACCGGGATTATATTCTGGCTGGCATAGGCCATGATCTGTTGCCCAACTGCTGTGGAACCGGTGAAGGCGATCTTGGCGATCCGGTTACTAGTGGCCAGAGCCTTGCCTGCTTCCTCACCGTAGCCCTGGACAATGTTCAGCACACCGGGTGGCAGCAGATCCCCAATGATCTCCAGTAACAGGCAGATTGAGACTGGTGTCTGCTCAGCTGGTTTGAGCACAACGCAGTTACCAGCTGCCAGCGCCGGGGCCAGTTTCCAGGTCGCCATCAGTAGCGGGAAGTTCCAGGGGATGATCTGCCCCACCACTCCCAGTGGTTCGTGATACTGGTAGGAGACGGTTGCCTCATCAATTTCACCAATGCCGCCTTCCTGGGCGCGGATGCAACCGGCAAAATAACGAAAGTGATCCACTGCCAGAGGCACATCGGCCGCCAGGGTTTCCCGTACTGGCTTGCCATTGTCCCAGGTCTCAGTGAGTGCTAGCTGCTCAATGTTCTGCTCAATGCGGTCAGCAATCTGTAACAGGATGTTGGCGCGCTCAGTGACGGATGTCTTGCCCCAATCATCTTTGGCAGCGTGGGCGGCATCCAAGGCTTGCTCAATGTCAGCAGCTGTGGAGCGGGCAATGCGGCAGTAGACCTTGCCATCGACAGGGGAGATATTGTCAAAGTAAGCCCCCTCCACGGGAGCGACCCAGTTGCCACCTATGAAGTTGTCATAGCTGTCCTTAAATGAAAGTAGTGTGCCTTCTGATCCTGGTTTGCTGTAAATCATGGTTTACCTCATGTGTTGTTGCAGAGATCAACTCAGTTGTGGAGATTTGGGTTTTTAGCATGTGAGCCTGGTCTCATTATGCACATTTATTAAAAATATGTTTTTGTGGATATATTGTGGATATATTGTTAGCAAGTATATATCTAGTTGTTATTTAACGTAAATTTACAATTCACAGGGCAAAATAGCTTACTTGACAGTAGGGTTGCTAATGCTTAGTCTTAAATTCTCTAAACACAACATCTTGTGTCTAGTGCCCTGGGGGGAGGAGAAAAACACAATATATGGGGGTTACAGCCAAAAAATGGCGCTGTGCAGCTCTTTCCTACCTCCTCCCGTGGTTAAGGTAGCATTTTTTGATAATAATATTAATTAGGATCAGCGAGACATGAAGACCGCCCACCTTAAAGCTGTACCATCTATTGCCGTTGATATTCCGCTCCAGGACGCCTCTAAGGATATTTGGGACACCAAGTACCGCCTCAAAACCAAAGATGGTAGCCCGGTAGATCAGGATATTGATGCCACCTACCGCCGGGTTGCTGTTGCGCTGGCTGCAACTGAAGCTGACTCAGGACAGCAAGGTGAGTGGGAAGAGCGTTTCCTGTGGGCTTTGCGTAATGGGGCTATCCCAGCCGGTCGCATAATCTCCAATGCTGGGGCACAGGCCTATAAGCCGGCAACATCAACTATTAACTGCACCGTTTCCGGCATAGTTCATGACTCCATGAACGAGATCCTGGGCAAGGTACACGAAGCAGGGCTGACCCTCAAGGCGGGCTGCGGTATCGGCTACGAATTCTCTACCCTGCGCCCCAAGGGGGCCTACGTCACCGGTGCTGGTGCCTATACTTCAGGCCCGCTCTCCTTTATGGATATCTATGACAAGATGTGCTTCACAGTTTCCTCCGCCGGAGGACGTCGTGGCGCACAGATGGCAACATTTAATGTAGGTCATCCTGATGTGATGGACTTCGTCCGCGCCAAGCGTGAAGACGGCCGCCTGCGTCAGTTCAACCTGTCGTTGCTGATTACCGAAGAGTTCATGGAGGCGGTCAAACAGAATCGCAATTGGGATCTGGCCTTCCCCATCACCGAAAAAGAGGTGACAGATGATGGCCTTGATCTGGCCAACACCGAGCAGGTGGTGTGGCGCGAATGGCCGTCCAAGAGCAGCTACATCACCGATGAGACTGGCATGGTGGCCTGCAAGATATACCAGACCATTCGTGCCCGTCGTCTGTGGGATGTGATCATGGCCTCCACCTATGATTACGCCGAACCGGGCTTCATCCTGATCGACAAAGTAAACGAGATGAACAACAACTGGTTCTGTGAGGATGTTCGGGCTACCAACCCCTGCGGTGAGCAGCCTCTGCCTCCCTACGGTTCCTGCTTGCTGGGTTCAGTAAACCTGACTAAATTTGTGCGTGAGCCTTTCACTTCCGATGCCTATTTTGACTGGGATGCCTTTAGTGAGGTCATCTCCGTCTTTACCCGCATGTTGGATAATGTAGTGGAGATCAACGGTCTGCCCTTGCAGAAGCAGCGTGATGAGATCGTGCGCAAGCGGCGCCATGGCATGGGTTATCTGGGGCTAGGCTCTGCCACGACCATGCTACAGATGAAATATGGCTCCGATGAGTCCCTTGAATTTACCGAAAAGGTCACCAGAACCTTGGCCTTGGAAGGGTGGCGAGCAGGCCTGGAGTTGGCGAAAGAGAAGGGTGCCGCCCCGATTATGGATGAGGAGTTTACAGTCACTGCCGAAATGCTGGCCCATCGCCCAGAGATGGCCGTAGATGACTGGCAGGTGGGGGACAAGGTCAAGGGTAGGGTTCTATTCTCCAAATACAGTCGCTATATGCAGCAACTGGCAAGGATAGATCCAGCCCTTATTGAGGAGATATCAGAGGTTGGTTCACGCTTCAGCCACCATAGCTCCATTGCCCCAACCGGTACTATCTCACTCTCCTTGGCCAACAACGCCAGCAACGGTATTGAGCCAAGTTTTGCCCATCACTATTCACGTAACATCATCCGTGAGGGCAGAAAGACCAAAGAGAAGGTCGATGTTTTCAGCTTTGAATTGTTGGCCTATCGTGAATTGATCAATGCCAAGGCGATGCCATATTCCGAGGATGAGAGTGAACAGTTGCCAGACTACTTTATCGCCGCAGATGATATTTCCCCCAAGCAGCATGTTGATGTACAGGCAGCGGCCCAGAAGTGGATTGATTCATCCATCTCAAAGACGGCCAACGTACCGACCGACTATGCCTATGAGGAGTTTAAGGACATCTACCTCTATGCCTACGAACAGGGGCTGAAAGGATGCACTACCTTCAGATTCAACCCAGAGGCGTTCCAGGGCGTGCTGGTCAAAGAGAAGGATCTGGAAAACACAACATACTGCTTCACCCTGCATGATGGCTCAGTAGTTGAGGCCAAGGGTAATGATGAGGTTGAGTATGATGGCGAGACTCATACTGCCGCCAATCTCTTTGATGCCATGAAAGAAGGTTATTACGGGAAATTCTAAGGGTTATGACAATGGCAATTAAAATTGATCAGAAAATCATTGGCTACACCGTCGTTACGGAAAAGGCCAAGCTGGAAAAGGCCGGACAGGTGCAAGTCAAGGTCAAGGAAAGCAACATCGTGCAGATGCACGAGAAGGTTGCGCGCCCGGAGATGCTGTTTGGTTCCACTTATAAAATCACCACCCCTCTCTCAGACCATGCCCTGTATGTCACCATCAATGACATCATCCTGAATCAGGGCACCCCCCATGAGGTTCGGCGTCCATTTGAGGTGTTCATTAACTCCAAGAACATGGATCACTTTCAGTGGATCGTGGCCTTGACACGGATTATCTCTGCCGTTTTTCGTAAGGGTGGTGATGTCACCTTTCTGGTGGAAGAGTTGCGGTCGGTGTTTGATCCCAGTGGTGGCTATTTCAAGAAGGGCGGAAAGTTTATGCCTTCATTGGTGGCTGAGATTGGTGACGTTATCTATTGTCATTTGGTAATGATAGGCATGATCAAGGAAGAGGCACCAAGTGAGCATCAGCAGAAGATCCTGGATGAGAAGCGGGAGCAGTTTGAATCTTCCATTCAAATGAAGGATCAGGAGCATAGTAGTGAATTCCCGGATGGTGCTCAGCTGTGTAAGAAGTGTAGTACCAAGGCGATGATTCAGATGGATGGGTGTTTGACTTGTTTGAATTGTGGTGAGTCTAAGTGTAGCTAGGGTGTGATGAAGTGATGTTGTAGCGTTCAATTATTAGCAGATAATGTGAGCAGACAATGAACATTGATGAAGCAAAAAAACTTCTACTAACGGAACTGAAAGAATTTAGGCAGTTGGATTATAGCTCCCTGAAGCAACGGATTGGTTCAGAACCTTACGCAAAAGACTATGCATTGGATAATGGGAATTGGTATCAATTTGAGATAGAGGTTTCCTGGAGCGGTGATTCAAAAGAAGCTATCAGCGTTACTGGTGAAGTGGATGATGGAGGATGGATGTCACTTGCGCCGCTGACTGAGAGTTTTGTTTTGACTCCGAATGGGGAGTTTGTGAGGTAGGGGCAATCCAGTAGGGTGGGCACGTTTTTTGTGCCCACCAGATTTTAACCTCATCGCCCGTATTCGCGTGGGCATAAACAACATGCCCACCCTACTGGCTTGTTTTTTCGCAAGTCGAGGCTGTTTTGCCGTGGTGCGATCCCTGCTGAGTTGTTGTGTGTGTAGCATGCTGGTGGTTTGCTGCAATGGTTGCCGAGGCAGGTAGGTAGATGTGGTGGGGTATATAGCAAATGTGGTGTGTTTAATTATACTGTTTAGGGTGTTTAAACATAAGTTAGGACTCAGTGAGGGATACGTGCATGGCTATAGAAGTATTAGACATTATTGATACAGCCGTAAAGATTGGGTTGGGTGCGCTTATAAGTGGAGTGGCCACATATCACGTAACAAAATTAAAGTATGCAAAAGATGCAGAAAAAGATATTAACAACTGGTTAAGAGTAGAAAGGCATAAGGCATACTCGAAGCTTTCTAAGTGCATCATGTCATTTAGTCTCGATGGAGATGGGACTAGAACGCCTTTTCAAGACTTGGCATTGTTTTCAGAATCCGCGTTACTCACGGAAAATAATGGGCTAATTGACGAGCTGGAAAAATTTACCTACAAGCTAGAAAAAATGAATCGACTGATGGAATCTGAGAATGAAGAAGACAAAAAGAAATCCGAGAAAATCTACCACGATATTTATGATGATCGCTTAGAACTGGTAAAGCGCCTTAGAGATGAATTAAGAAATGTTGATTCCTAACCATCACATCAACTTGATGCATTTTTCGGTCGCTGCGCTCCCTACAAATGCACAAGTTATGTAAATCGTTGAGGCTGTAGAAAAACCCTAAAAAAGAGCGCCCCATGAATTAGAGGCGATTGAAGGAGTTAATGATGTTATTGAGACATCAAGCATGGGAAGTTATATTAACTAGATATATACCGTCTCAAATCATCTCTGAAGAGAACTTTATTGGCCACCAAGGAAAACGGCTACTTTGAGCGAATTTTAAAAAATGGCTAATTCAGGGGTTTTTCTACAAATTCGTTAGGCAAAGGAGAGAATCATGAGGCGTAATTCCATATTCGACAAATTATCGACATCAGTAAGTTTTGGTGATCATAGTTCTGCTACTGTTGTTAGAAACGGAAAAATTATCGGTTTTACCGAATCCGAAGGTAGAGGCCGTACCGCAAACGGTGATATTGATCATAATGGCAATGTCTCATTCGGTATTTCTGGTAAGTCCTCACAAGGAGAAGATGGTACATTAGAGACATGTAGGATTCTGATAGTCGAGCTAAACAATAAATATGGGGCGTCGTGGGAAACGCCATATTTGGTTGAAAAATTACACATTGATGCAGAGGCAGTGGATAATGTTGATGCTAATCTAGTGTTAAAAATACAAGTTGTCAGGGCAGTGACTAAAAAAGAAATATTAAAAGAACTCGGGAAAACAAAATCTGTTTCGCAGAATGACGTTCCAACTAATAAGGTAGCACTTTTTCTAAAAAAGGCCATTGAACTTAAAGAAGGAAAGATAGCCCAAGGCGCACGATCAGATATAACCATAGCGCTCAACGCAATAGATACTCCAGCCGTTTGTTTTGATGATGTAGTCACTGAGTTTAAAAGTGCGCATGGTGAATGGGCAAAATCTCTGGGATTCAGCAATATTTGGTTAGTAGGAGCCGGGGCTTTTATGGTTCATAATTTAACCGAGAAATTAGCCTGACTAATAAATGAAGACACCCATCGTTCGAATTAACAAAAATATTAGTGATTATGATAGGTTGCCAGAGATTTAAATTATGGGTGTCCAGGTTTGCGTACCAGTTTCATTAGATACCTGAACAACCAAAAAAGCATACGCCGATGAAGCATTTTACATTGACAAAAGCATATATCTCTTGGGTGTCAGTATTCATCATTGCATGGATCATATCATGGCAAACAGGCGAGCTTTGGGATTTAATGGGCCAAGCAGTAGACCTATCTGGTGCACAAACTTATGATGCTTCAAGGAATGAAATGATAATTGGTTTTATTGTAATAAGTTTAATCTACTGGTTTATTACCGTTCTCATATCAGGGGTTTTTGTTTTATTCACAAACAAACAAAAACCGTGGGCGAAATACTTACTCAGCCTATTTTGCTTATATCAAATTATTTATGAGGTCTATATAAATGTGGAAACAATACAATCATATGACATATCATTTGCTATTCATGATTGGATCTTAGCAATTTCATCAATAATATTTTTAGTGTATATGGGCATACGTCCACATGTTAAAAGTATATCCTCCCGTAGCTAGCAAGGCAATGCGCAGGACACGCTACGCGTGCATACTATGTTAGATAGTAGCGAAGGTGTGTGGTTAGAGTGAAAGTCAATAAATAGAAAGCTAATATCATGCTGAATACTAACACTGCTGAACAGCTTAGCTTGTTTGATCTTAACTCAGGATCGCACAGCAAAGAGTTAGGGCAGTTTTTTACAGAGCCAGAAACGGCATCTTATATGGCGTCCATGATTGATGATGTTGGCGACGTTGAGTTGGTGAGGATTCTTGATGCTGGTGCAGGTGAAGGAGTTCTTACAGCATCTGCAGCTCGCCGCTGCTTGGAGCTTGGAAATCGCCAAGTACATGCTGTACTTTTTGAGGTAGATCAAAATATATTGCCAGCTCTTGAAGAGAATATGGATCGATTGGTTAGTGTGTTTATCAAAAATGGTGGAGTATTCACATATGAAATACTAAATGAAGATTTCATCCTGTCGAGGCCAGACACATGCAAGCACAGCTTTCATATCTCGGTAATTAATCCACCATATTTTAAGTATAATTCCAAAGAGTCTGTGTATAGCGGAGCAACTGCTGATCTTTTTAAAGGGAATCCTAATATTTACGCATCCTTTATGGCGGTTGTATCATCATGCCTGTTGCCGAACGGGCAAATGGTGGCCATTGTTCCGCGCAGTTTTACCAACGGCTTATATTTTAAAGGCTTCCGTAATTATCTCCAGTCACACATGAGCTTGGAACGTGTGCATATTTTTCAGTCAAGAAATAGCCTGTTTAAAAAAATGGGAGTTCTCCAAGAGAATGTTATTTGTAAATTTGTAAAAAGTGAGCAACAACCCACTATAGAAATATGGTCAAGTACTTGCTCAGAGGACTTAGCTGATTCTAAAGTGGTTAGCTATCCACAGGAACTGATTATCGATGAAAGCAATCAGCATAATATTATTCGAATTCCAGAGAGTGCAACGGATGGCCATGTTTTAAGATTGGTTGAAGCTTGGCCCAGCAGCTTTGAGAGAAATGGTTACTATATTTCTACTGGCCCAGTTGTAGAATTTCGTACAAGGGAATTTATTACAGCAAAAGCTCAAAAAGATTGTATTCCGCTATTGCGAATGCACAATGTCAAAGCATTCCGTATAGAGTGGACAGGGACTCACTGGAAAGATGCTCGTTTTATGCTGAAGGAAGGGCATGAAAAGCACACCTGTAAGAACAAAGTCTATGTAATTTTAAAGCGATTCAGCTCTAAAGATGAGAAGCGCCGCCTTGTTGCCGGAATTTGTGATCCTAAACAATTCAAAGATCACCTGATTGGATTTGAAAATCATTTAAACTATATTGGTGTGAAGGGTAATGACATGGATCTTTCCGAAGCATTCGGGTTGGCTGCGTTATTCAATTCTACGCTTATGGATCGTTATTTTAGATCTATATCTGGAAACACCCAGGTAAATGCCACCGAAATAAGGCTCTTAAAATTGCCAGTAAGAGATCAAATTATATTAATAGGAAAGGAACTGCAGAGGGCTAAAAACTATGAGCAACAGACAATAGATAATATTGTCCATGCGGAACTAAATATACAGGGCGTATAATGAGCACTAAAAAGCAGCGGGAAAAGAAGCTAAAGCAGTCTCAAGATATATTAAAAGCTCTTGGTATGCCACAGGCTCAATGTAACGATAGGTCAGGATGGGTGCTCTTAGCCTTAGCAGGCATCCAACCAGAAAGTGAGTGGAGTAATGCAATGTCTCCGCTGCTGCCAACCGTAGATATCATGCAATTCATCCGTGAGTACTACAAGCAGGATTACAAACCGAATAGCCGTGAAACTATTCGCCGTCAGACATTACATCAGTTTGAGCAGGCTCGAATTGTAGACCGGAATCGAGATGACCATTCTCGACCTACAAATAGTAAAGATAATAACTATTCACTAAATGAGGCAATTCTTGCTGTTTTGATGGAGTACCCAGCGGGGGAATGGAAGAGCAAGGTTGAGGTGTATAAACAAAATACAACTGCCTTAAAGGCAATTTATGCAAAAACCTTGGATAAAGAAAAAATTCCAATTACTTTACCTGACGGCAGGGAGATCTCACTTTCGCCTGGAAAGCACAATCAATTGCATGCCGATATAGTTCATGAGTTCTGCTCAAGATTTATTGGGAATGGCGGTCGGCTGCTTTATATGGGAGACACCGCTAGCAGTCGGAATGAAGGCGGCAAACTCATGATTTTAGAAACTGAGTTTCTTGAGTCAATTGGGGTGCCGCCCATGTCACATGATAAGCTGCCTGATGTTGTGGTTTTTGATGAAAAACGCAACTGGCTATTCTTGATTGAAGCGGTAACGAGTCATGGGCCAGTCTCCCCTAAAAGATGGGTAGAGTTAGAAGAAGTCTTAGCAACCTGCAAAGTAGGCAGAGTATATGTGACTGCCTTTCCCAATCGGGCAGAGTTTCGTAAAAATGCGGCAGATATAGCATGGGAAACAGAAGTCTGGATTGCTGACAACCCAGATCATATGATCCATTTTAACGGAGATCGTTTTCTTGGGCCTCATGATTTCGTCAACCCGTTACACTGAAAGTAAGCGGTAAATAAATGATGACACCCATCGTTTGAATTAACAAAAACACTAGTGATTATAATAGGTTATCAGAGATTTAAATTATTGGAATAAAACGTGGACACCCACCGAATAGCCACCTCACGAATATTCCCCAGTAAATGAGGACTAGTATTATTCTTGATTTAAATGATGGCTGTCCAGGACAGTGAGGACAGTGTGCGTATGGTTTGACAACACAGCATAATGGCAAATATTGAGGATAGCTCTTTGAGGCGATCTACGATCCATTGCCGCCTGTGTTCGTAACTGCGCCCAGAGAACTTGTCATCTCCACAAAGAAATGCGCGGCGAACACAGCGTGAGATACAGTTGCCTATAGGGATGTAGGTACTAGAGCAATGCAGGAGCAATTGCCGCGATAGTAGGGGGTATTGTCTAGGCTTATCTGAGTTTTGCGGGGGGTAGCCATATAACCTCTCCTTGAGTCCTTGTCATATTGATGTCTTTCTAACTTTAGCGCATGCTATGCGGGAATACAAATGATGGGTGTCTTCGTTTTGCTCACCCCTTCCCCCTTGAGGGGAAGGGCTAGGGATGAGTAGTTTTAACTAAAGTTATTAACCAACAAATGGAGAACCGCGATGAAAGCAATAAAGGTTGATGCTGGGGAGGGTTTGCAGTGGCTTAGTTGCGGTTGGCAACTCTTTACCAAGGCCGCTGGTGTATTGGTGTTGATGGGGCTGATCCTTTTTGCCCTCTCCCTGGTGCTCAATATTATCCCCTTAATCGGTACCTTCATCTTTCTGTTGATCTTACCGGTCATTGTGGGCGGCCTTTTGTTGGCTATCAGAACCGTTGATGAAGGCAGCAATGTGGAGATAATGGTTCTATTCCACTGTTTTCAGGATAATTCGCGCCTCAATCCACTCCTGATCCTCGGTGCTATTATGCTCGCCGCCTCTGCCGTTGCTGGTATCGCCATGATGTTGTATATAGGCAACGCAATCATGGTAGATTTTGGGCCTGGCACCTTGCTCGGTCTGCTGGTCGTCCTGGTGCTTCAGGTCTTTATCGCTATGGCTTTTTTCTACGCCATTCCACTGGTTACTTTCGAGCTGATAGCCCCTATTGAGGCCCTAAAGACAAGCTATAACGCCTGCTTGCTCAATATCATCCCGCTGCTGCTCTTTAGCATCATCTATATCATCTTGTTCTTTTTGGCCATCATCCCCTTTGGCCTGGGCCTGATACTATTGATCCCAGTTGTTTTCTGTGCAGTCTATTGCAGCTATAAATCTATTTTCAGATCATCAGAGCCAGGTCCATAACGGCTGCGTTGCGGGATGGCAAATAACTAGCAAATAACTAGGACACCCAGTGCGCCAGGATAAGCTGGTAAATGATTGGAGGTGAAAGTCCTCTATCCAGTAAGGGTTAGCGACCCGCTGGAACCCTGAGTCATGGGCGGCTACTTGTAAAGGTAGGCGTTAAGCGTTGACAGGGG
>UOFX01000083.1_pt1 | contig 44298 bp, 43 predicted proteins | sample 1989101 | NCBI WGS metagenome assembly UOFX01 (sample SAMEA4712195, study PRJEB27164) | hydrothermal vent metagenome | biome: marine basaltic hydrothermal vent biome; feature: marine hydrothermal vent; material: mineral | place: Pacific Ocean | collected 2011-06-14/2011-07-23 | depth 1719 m
GCAAAAATGCGGACACCCATCATTTAAATAAAGAATAACACTTGATATTTCAATATGTTACTCATGATTTGAATGGTGGATGTCTTCGTTCTCTTGGAGCATAGCGTTATATTTTTTACAAATTGACATCGGTATAACATGAGTTATACTTAAGTTTATGAAAACCGCCATATCAATACCCGAACCCATATTTCAAGCTGCCGAAGGCCTTGCTCAACGTTTAGGTGTGTCCAGAAGTCAGCTCTATGCTAAAGCTGTTGCTGAGTACACCGAATTGCACAAGAATCAAAAGGTTACGGAGGCATTGAATGAAGTATATGGGGCATGTTCCTCCAGTCTTGATAATAAATTAAGCACAATGCAATCAAAATCAATTCCCAAGGAAGAATGGTAGTGAAAAGAGGTGAAGTATGGTGGGCAATTCTGGAAGAGCCAATTGGGTCAGAGCCTGGGTACAGAAGGCCAGTTGTTATTGTTTCATCCAATGAGTTCAATCAAAGTAAAATAAACACAGTTCTCGTCGCTATTGTTACTTCAAATCTTAACCTAGCCAATGCGCCTGGCAATATTTTGGTTTCTAAAAAAGAATCTGGCCTTAGCAAAGAGTCAGTGGTAAATGTTTCTCAAGTATTAACATTGGATAAAACATTTTTGTCAAAAAAAGCAAAGAAGATACCACCAAATAAAATTGAATCTTTAAATGAAGGATTGAGGCTTGTATTGGCAATTTAATATAACAAAGAAATAACTGAGACACCCATCGTTTAGAATATCAAAAGCAAACTTATCTCCTGCCTATTTCAGCAGCAATAAATAAAATCAGGGATTTTTACCGCAAAACAGCTGAAATCTTTTGTTTGAATAGGGGTGGATTGGTAAATATCAGATCAGCAGACATAGGAAGCCCTGGCGTCTAATTTCACCTAAAGGCTCACGGCATAGCTCTGGTATTGGGCTGCCAGCCTCGGCTTGTTTGAGAATGGCCATGATCTGGCTGTCTGAATATCTTGATTTTTTCATGCAGAATCACCGTTTCTGGATGGACAATATCAAGGGGGCTATCAGAGACTAAAAGACCACACGCAATTATTTACCAACCACACTTTTTCTTGATACAAGCAAGCTGCCCAATATCAACCTTTTCACAGCCAATCCTACAGAGTATATGGAGCATAAGGGCGGCACTAAAACCCCCTCTCTCAATCTCGCGCTTGAGAGATTTTTCACTAAAATCAGCAGCACCTGAATCACGCAGCAACTCTGCAAGATCAGCATAGGTCATACCACGGCACCGCAACTCATCCTTAATTAGATCACCAGGCGGCCGCAACTGGCTGCAACGGCCCTCAGCGTTAATGCCACCCTTGTCAATATCTCCTGGATCATCAGAATCCACCACCATGGTTCCCTCCCTTTGCTAACCAGGCATTACTCCTGGCTCAGCAATAAAACAAGTATAATAAAGTCACACTCAAATGCATCCAGCCACACTGCCACAAAAAACACATCCGATTCATTTATATGCTAAATGAGGCATATATGCAATACTTACTGACATATTAATGACAGACATCACGCATTTGTGTTTTATTGGTTTGCATGGGTAAGCGATTCAACAAGCATGACTGGGAAGTCGCAGCCAAAGGGCTGCTTAAAAGTGAAATGATTCACCGCGAAATTGATTACGTGCAACTATCCAGGCTGTTAGTGAAAATGGGCATTCCCAATGCCAGTCCAGACAACCTTAGGAGTAAAATCAACCGCGGCTCCTTCTCCGCCACTTTCCTGATTCAGTCCCTACTGGCACTTGGCTGTGAGGAAATAAATATCAAAAATCTGCCCATAACAAAAAGGCTTTAGCCTGAAAACCTCATATTAATAACCTAAACATTAGTGATAGAGTGCAATAGCATGGATAGCGCGCAAAAAATCCTTACAAACACCTTCGGTTACAGCGAATTCCGGCACAACCAGGCTGACATCATCCGCGCCATCATCCAGGGGCAAGATGCATTTACCCTGATGCCCACAGGTGGCGGAAAATCCCTCTGTTATCAGATTCCAGCCCTGGTGCGTGATGGCGTCGGGGTGGTGGTCTCACCGCTGATTGCCCTGATGCAGGATCAGGTGGATGCCCTCAGGCAGTTGGGCATTAGAGCTGCCTTCCTTAACTCCACACTGAACCGCTTAAGCCAACAGAAAATCGAGCAATCCCTGCTGGAAGGAGGGCTGGATCTTGTCTACATTGCCCCGGAGAGGTTGATGACAGAGCGCATGCTCAGCCTGTTAGATAAAATCCAGGTTGCTCTGTTTGCCATTGATGAGGCCCACTGCGTCTCCCAGTGGGGGCATGATTTCCGCAAAGAATACCAGCAGCTCTCCATCCTGCATGAACGCTATTCAGACGTGCCCAGAGTAGCCCTGACAGCAACTGCTGATCAACGCACCCGCAGTGAGATTATCACCCAACTGAATCTCCAGCAGGCAGAGATTTTTGTCAACAGCTTTGACCGTCCTAATATCCATTATGCGGTCAGTGACGGGCAGAATGCCCGTGAACAGTTGTGGCGATTTATTCAGCGTGAACACCCACAGGATGCTGGTATCGTCTATTGCCTGTCACGCAAAAAGACCGAAGCCATTGCCCAGTGGCTTGCTGCCAAGGGACGACTGGCATTGCCATACCACGCTGGACTGCCAGCAGAGATGCGACAGCAACACCAGGAACGCTTTCTACGCGAAGATGGGGTGATCATCGTTGCTACCATTGCCTTTGGCATGGGAATTGATAAGCCTGATGTGCGTTTTGTAGCCCATCTCAACCTGCCAAAGAGTATTGAAGCCTACTATCAGGAAACCGGTCGTGCTGGGCGTGATGGCACTCCAGCAAATGCCTGGATGGCTTATGGGTTACAGGATGTGATTATGCTCCGCCAGATGGTGCAGGATGGTGATGCCGATGAGCAATATAAACGCATCACCCATCAAAAACTGGAGGCCATGCTGGGGCTTTGTGAGCTAATCAGTTGCCGCCGCCAATCCTTGCTGGGGTACTTTGGCGAAACCTTAGAAGAACCATGCGGTAACTGTGATAACTGCACCAGACCGCCACAAACATGGGATGGCTCTGTGCCAGCGCAAAAGGCCCTCTCCACCGTTTATCGCACTGGCCAGCGTTTTGGAGTTACTTATATTATCAATGTGCTTACCGGGAAGAAAGATGAACGCATCTGTCGTAACCGGCATGACCAGATCAGCACCTTCGGCATTGGCAATGACTACACAGGCGTGGAGTGGCGCAGTATCTTTCGCCAGCTTATCGCCCAGGGCTATCTCAGTGTAGATGAAGAGGGTTATGGCGGCCTGACGCTTACCGAAAAATGCCGCCCTGTGCTGCGTGGTGAACAAAGCCTGGAACTGCGCAAGCTCACCAAGCCGGAAAAGGTCAGACAGGAGAAGAAGGTTCGTAAGCAGCAGGATCTTCGTTCCATTGATGAGCCACTGTTTGCAGCCCTGCGCACGCTGCGTCTCAGTCTTGCCCAGGAGCAAGGCGTGCCCCCCTATGTGATCTTCCATGACTCCACCCTGACCGAAATGGCTCGAACCCGCCCCACAAATCCAGAGACAATGCGCTACATTTCTGGAGTAGGTGAGAAGAAGCTCCAGCACTATGGGCAGCAGTTTCTTGCAGAAATCGCCAAATACCCTCTGCCCGAACTGCTCGATAACAACTTGAGTGACACCGTCAATGAGACCCTTGCCCTCCACCAGCAGGGCAATAATGCCGAGGCCATTGCCTTGGCCAGAGGCCTCAAGCTCTCTACCATCCATTCACATTTAGCAGAGGCAGTAGCAGATGGTCGCCTGCATGCCCGTGAAGTGTTACCGCTGGATGATGCTCAATATGCAGAGATTGTTAATGCTCTAGAGATGCTGGATGCTGCAAAGGATGGCTCACTAAAACCAGTTTTTGAGGCCCTGGATGAAAAGTATGATTATGGGGTTTTGAAATGCGTGCTGGCCCAACTGGTTATTCTAGATTAGCTATCCCAATAAACCACACTTCCACCATCTACCATAAACCACTTAAACAGCCACCCCTCCCTGACCGGCTTACCTTGCATACCCTTTACCACGTCTCTACTCTGAACCAGATTAATCTGTAAAGTAGCCGCACGAATTTTTCTTCCATTGTATTCTGGAGAAATATCAAGTGTAGGATAGCTAACGGTAATAATCACCGAGGCAACGCTCCGATATCTATAATCTGAGCTTGGCGTACTACCGGGACTTCTTTCTTCTTCTACTCGAATTATCTGATAATCCATTCCTGGCACAAAATAAAATTTTTCAGCCCAGGTAACAGTGGTATTGTTACTGGGCTGCATCGCCTCAAACGACTGTCGATACCCTTCGTACATCTTTTTCAGCAGCCCCTCTTGCTCATTTTTCGGTGCTCTAGCAATAATATTTGCCTGTTTCTGGGGCCGGTGATTTATTGTGGCAAGTGTACCAAAGTCTCTCTCTTTCATTGCTTTAATATAGGTCTGTACAACCTTGTCAGACCCCTCTATATTTACTATTTGATAAGCGAAATAACCTGCTGTCACTGCAATGCAAACTCCCAGCAACACACCAATAGATTTTTTCATTGCACTTATCGCACTGGCAAGATATTAACAATCACCAAACAACCTGTGGGTTAAACCAGTGCCGCACCATCCATGCATTATCTTCTAACAACGGAATAACATCTCTATCCTGAAATGCTGCCGGCGGCACACCCATCCTGTTACCGAGGTAAACATTGTGACAAGAGTTACAACCTAAGGTGGGAGATTGATGGGTGCCCCAAGTGAGGCCGCCCAACAACCCAGACACGACTAACGTTACGGATATGAACGAGATGGCCATCCGGCCAAAAGACTTGCCCTTTGTTTTTCCATCATCAGCCTTATCAATCACCCTATCCTTTCTTTTTAAATAATAGGGCAAAAAAGCCAAGGCAAGAAATAGGATAAAAGGCAAATACAGCCCAAGAAACGGAGCCATGACACCGTCAAAATGTAGAAATGGCAGCAACAGGATCAAGAAAAACCACTCTGGCGCAGGAATATTTACACCATCAAGAGGCATCGGGATAATCTCTGGATCTAAAATAGGCATCTGGATGTAAAAAGCCGCCACAAACACTCCAGCGAGAAATGGCGCAGTAATTAATGCATGCTTTCCTATATATCTAAAAAAACCTTTTTTTCTGAGTTTACCAAAGCAGTGAAGGTCTATCAGGATTATGAATATCAACGGTAGGATAAAAATATGCGCAATAAAGTTTCTCGGCAGCGTAAATGCCTCAAGTAAAAACCCCTTCATCGTCGGGCCAATAATAGGAATTGTTGCTACGTAATTAGGCACCATTTCCATAAACCAGTATGCCTTCCAATCCCAGGGGAGAATAAGCCCTGTTACCAGGAAAAACAGCATCGGCAGCAATAGCAACACGCCGGTAAGCCAAAGCATCCTTTTACTCTGATTAAGAAATTCCAATCGCATGAAACTACGCACTGCATGAATCACAATGGCGACGAAGAAAAACAGTGCAGTCCAACGGTGAACATCCCTAAACCAGGCAATAGAGGTTAGGTCAGTATAGAGATACTTAAGACTTGCATAGGCTTCTTGCAAAGACGGCTGGTAGAACAAAGCCAGAAAGATGCCCGTAAGCACCTGGAGCAGGATCAGCAGAATCGCAAGCCCACCAAAATAATGTTTCCAATGACTTTGCTCTATCTTCATCATAGCTAACAGGATAGGTTATTGCGGGCTTACCAGAACAAACTCCATGCCTTTTGAGCCACTTTCAACCCGGTGAATAAATGGCGCTTTCACTATCCCATCTTCAGGCGAGAAACTCATTGCCCCAGTTGCACCTTCAAAGCTCTTTAAGGTGAACAGCGCTTCCCTAATCTCGGTTGGTTTAGTGTTGCCAGCAGCCTTAATAGCCTCAGTCAGAAACAGGAAGGAGTCATAGGCTAAGGCTTCAAACCGATCAGGAGTGCCATTTCCATGAGCCTGCATAAACTCAACTGCTTGGGACGATTTGTTATCTGGAGCAAAGGCAGAATATACCAAAGATCCTTGCACGCTTTTTTCAGCAGCCAAAAATTCTGGCGTAAAAAGATCTTCACCACCCAGAATGGGCAGACTTAATCCCTTTTCCGCTAAGCCTTTTGCTATTATGATCGCCTCTGCAACCTCACCAGTAAAAACGACGGCCTGGATATCGGTACTGCTGTTAATAGCCTCTATAATCTTTCGGTAGTCCTTTTGCCCTGTATAGGTATCATAGGTATCGGCATCCACTTGTATTACTGCGCCATTATTTAGCAGTGCCATCTTGAATGAGGCGCTTAAATCCAAAGAATAGTCATACAGGGAAGAACTCACAAGGGCGTAGTTTTTGAATCCAAACTCTTCTACTGCGTATTTAATCAGCGCCTCTGTTGCAAGCTCGGTCGGCAGTGCTGCTCGTAACACATATGGGCCACTGCGCCCAATCCGCCGCCTGGAACCAATGGAAAACAGTAACGTATGAGCCTGATTGACTTGGCGTGTTGGTGCAAAGGTGGACCAGCCTGTGGGGGCCGCCAGTATCGCTATAACATCCTGGGCAATAAATTCTTTCACGCCTTGTTGAGTTAATTGCAGATCTTCCTTATCATCAAAATGAAGTAGCTCAACCTCCTTACCATCAATCCCCCCATGGTCATTGATATATTTAGCTGCCAGCTTCGCACCTGCCAGCACGCTCAGTCCATAGTCAGAACCAGAACCAGGCCCAGTCTCAGGCCCTAAGACACCTATCTTTAACGGCCTGCTCTGCTCTTCTTTTTTTGCTGCTTTTGGCGGCAGTGATGAAGGCTGATCTAGTAAGATATGCTTTAGCGCTTCTGGAACAGCTGATTCACCAGCTGCGGGGCTTTGCTGCGCATCATCCGAGCAGCCGAACAACAATAGCGTCATCAGGAGAATAAAGCCTGTACCAGTGATTTTATTGCGCATTACTCTTATCCCAGCATATGGTGTGGAAATGCAGAAGGCTAACTATTCTGCCAGTTTATCCTTATTCCTAAGAACTGCATTAACCAACCCCTCTTCAACCACAATTAAAATTTCAGACTGATTGGTTTTGGCGAAATAGCCACGATTTGCTCTATCCTTGTTGCCAATAGTCAGTATATATGGCTGCCCACTCTCCTCATCCTTGATGGTCAGTCGCAACCGTGGCGTATCAAAGCCATAAGATTCTGGAGCTGTGGTGACATCATCCTTAAACAACTTTACCTCTGAATTTTTTATCTCATAAAGGGTCTCAACAACCTTCTCCATTGTGGCTTTACGCGCATCTGGTTCAAGCATATGCCAGCGGCCTTTGTTTTGCTCTATAACTATCCTAGGCTCACCCTTTGCCTCTATTACGAATCGCGTCATCTTTATAGGGTCAAAATCAAGGATAGTTTTATCCCGCAGGCTATAAGCCTCGATCCGCACCTCTTCTCGCGTATCAGAATGCACGCGGAATATCCTGGATTCCCCTTTGAGCATGGCGTAGGCCACATTATTGGTAGGGCCGCTAACACCAAACTGAATGATGATAGCCCGATCCCCAACAGTAAAGCCGATCTCAAACTCTGGATCATCAAGCCCCAGTTCCTTCAATTTCGCTGGGCCTACATTTTGGAAAAGCACAGCATCCTTTCTGGCCGTAATGACATTCTGAAGCAACTTCTGTATTACTTCATTGTCACCTTTAGCAGTCAACGGCTCGATTAGTTCCCAGCCATCCTGTGATCTTACTACACGCAGCTCTCGATCTTCCCTGAGGTAGGTGATCCAAAATTGCGAAACATCATCCACCGTAAAATGGAACAGCTTCAACCCCTTTTCTACTTCAAGGCGTGTTTCTTCCGCCTCTTGTTCAGTAAAGTAGAAAATCCCGCTAAGGGATATTAAAACAATAATCCAAAAAAGGGTTTTTTTGGGAAAATTCACACAACCCTCCTCTTTCTGAGGAAGACCCCAATGCCAACCATCATTACCAGCGATGGCACAATAACCACTGACAACCAGAATACCAGTTTCCCCTGTACATTGGATAACATTAGCGGTGTCAGACCAGGTTCTGTTTTACGTATAGAGATAAGGACATTTTCCTCGGCCAGCCAATTAAGCATGTTGAGGAAAAAATCCTTATTGCCAGCAAGCTTTAAATGGGTGTTACCGGCAAAATCCGAATCTCCAGTTACAACGATCTTTCCCCATTTCTTGATACTGGCATTATTATTATCCGCATTTGCCTCACTTACATTGACCTCCACAGCAGCCACAGCCACCACCGTGAGTGGGCCTCGCCGATGCCTGTCCGGGTCATACTGGAGATTTTCATCCGTGAGTTCACCTGTAATAGCCCAGCTATTTACACTGGTCTTAGCGAGGTTATAGCTACCCTTTGCTGGTTCTTCCTTAATACTCACCGACTGTGCGGCAGGATAGAACGTGGCCACTGTAAATTCATTGGTCAGAATGTGATCTTTATTATATTCAACAACCACTGGCGTCAGATAGTTTGCGCCATAGACTTGACTCAGCTTATCAATTATCAGGTTATTCCCAATCTCAAACCCAAAGCCAGCCAGGTAACTTGACAAACTAGCACCAGAACCAGGGTCAAGCATGAACAATACACGCCCACCTCTACCAAGGTAGGCTGTGATTTTATCCAACTCACTTGGCAACAGGTTTGTCTCAGGGCCATTCAGCACGATAGCGGCTGCATTCTTTGGCACCTGGTCAACACTCATCAACAATAGTTTCTTGACTTGATGATTTTCTTTTTCAATCGCATCTTTTACCTGAGAATAGCCATCACCCTGTTTACTGTTGATATCCTTTTCTCCATGCCCCGTAACGAAATAGATGGTTTTCACATCATCGGTCAGCAATCTAATCAATGCATTCGTCATCCTTGATTCAGACTCGGTACCAACGACCTCTGTTTTGGTTCCATAGCTAAACACAGTTGTTCTGTAGGAAGTGATACCGTACTTTATCGTCTCAGCAGGGTTTTTATCTGGATCTACGAAGCGAAAGGTGAATTTTGATGAGTAGTAAGCATATTCCTTGAGTAGATCATACATCGCCTGCCTGGTTCTCTCATCTGAGCGGTAAAAAGCCACCACTTCGACATCTTTCTTTAACGATTTCAAGATCTTGACTGTCTGTGCCGAGAGGGTATACCTGCTATTTTCCGTAAGATCCACCCGCACCTTATAACGCACAGACATAACGCTGATCATCCCTACAACAACTACAAAGATAATGGTCATTATGGCGGTATTGGCAGCATATTTTGTTGACCGCTTGGCAATCAGTTCACGGATATCAGAGAACCCAACATACAAGAACAACAACAGTAGCAGCAGTCCAACCCAAATCAATGAAATTGCTAATGTGCTCATCTCTCCTGTTATGGCATAGATAAGCCCACCAATAACTATAAGCGCTGGTGCCAGTGGACCTACCACTCGATTAAGCCCTTTCATTATCGCCACCTCTTAGACTCTAAAACCCTTAGCGTAAGGAACAGGAAAAGCAGAATAAAACATAAGTAATAAATTATATCTTCTGTATCCAAAACGCCTTTAGACAGGCTGGCAATATGCTCATTGATTGAGAGGTAGCTAAGTATCTGGCCGAATCCCCCGGACACAAATGACACTGAGTAACTCATCATATAGAACAGGAACAGCAACCCGAACGAGATTGAGGCAGCAATGATCTGATTCTCAGTGATAGATGAAGTAAATATACCCAGGGATATAAACGCCGCGCCCATCAGAATCAACCCCAGGTAGCCGGTAAGAATTGGCATTACTTCTGGCTCCCCTAGTGCAACCAAAAGAATTGGAAAGGTAGCGGTTAGCAGAATCATGACAAAAAATACAAAGAAGCAGGCCAGAAATTTACTTATAACTACCTCAACATCTTTTATCGGGTAGCTTAGCAACAACTCCATAGTGCCGGTTTTTTTCTCTTCCGCAAACAGGCGCATAGTCAACAACGGGGTCATAAGCAACATAATAATACTGATGTTGCCAAACAGCGGACGAACAACCGTCTCATTTATATTCAACAGCTGATACTGTTTTGCCATCATGGGATCAGATTGTGACTGAAAACTAATCACCGAAAAGGTTGCCAGCAGGTTATAAAAAAAATAACCCGTGATTAATAAGAACATCGTAATCACCACGTAGGCGATCAACGAATTAAAATACCCGCTCAGTTCCTTGCGGAAGATGATCCCTATGCTGCGTAAATTCATGCTTCCTCCTTGGTGATCAGATCAATAAAGCAATCTTCAAGGCTCACCTCAATAGGCCGCATTTCAATAAGATCCCAGTTATTTTGAGCAATCAGCGCTTGTACCTGTTTTTTAACCACCTTTTCATCCTCAAAATCGAGTATAAGCCCGCCTAACTCACCCTCTGCAACTTGTTCTCTATCTACACTCTTAACGCCTTTTACCTTGGCAATGGCCTTCTCAATATCAGCCATGGAACCATCGATGCGAAGCAATAATTTTTGCGATTTTTTACCGGTAAGATTTTCTGGCTTATCTACCGCGATCAACTTCCCTTTATTAATAATAATCACTCTGTCACACAGCAAGCTCACCTCTGGGAGAATGTGGGTGCTAAGGATTACAGTACGCTTGCCTGCCAATTCCTTGATGATCTTCCTGATTTCCTTAATCTGCTTAGGATCCAGTCCTACCGTTGGCTCATCAAGAATCAATACATCTGGATCATTGACCACTGCCTGGGCAAGACCCACCCTCTGCCTATAACCCCTGGAGCAAGCACTGATCATCCTGGAGGCGACATCCTGCAAACCAAACTCACCCACCGCCTTTGCGACGCTTTGCTTAACCTCCTTGGCCGGAACCCCTTTTGCGGCAGCCGCAAAGGAGAGATAATCTGTGACCTTCATATCCTCGTATAGAGGCACTCTTTCTGGTAGATAGCCAATTCTCTCACGCACTTTCAGTGAGTCCTCAAAGCAATCAAACCCAGCGACCATTGCCCGTCCTCTAGTCGCCGGAAAAAAACAGGTCAAAATCCGCATCATGGTGGTTTTACCAGCCCCATTCGGCCCAAGAAAACCCATTATCTCGCCTTTTGCAACCGAGAAACTAATATCATCCAGGGCACGGAATTGTCCGTAGTCTTTGGTTAAGCGTTCAACTTCTATCATGGGATGTAGTACCGATCCGTATCTCTATTTTAAGCTGGGAGGACAAAAGGTCTGCTAGGCGTCGGGCACGCATATTAACACACCCATAAAGGTAAATTAATATTGGCGACCACACTTTGAAATAGTGCCAGTACCCTGCCGCCAACATGCATGGATGTGCGTTAAAAGAGGGCCATACAAAAAGAGAGGTGTGCCCTGAACCAAGTCCCAGGTCACACCTCTCTACCTCTTACGCTCGCTAGCACGAAGCTTCAGAGTGGTTTATTTAGTTAGCCCGGGCTACTAAGAACCCAGCGAAGGAATAAACCTTATGGTTGCGTTGTTTTAGAATCCAGCGCTAACCTTCTTAGCGACATCTTCAGGCCTCTTACGCAGACCACCTTCAACGTATCCACCACCTGTTAGGCCAGTGCCACGACCTGGAAGAACTGCTTCTACCATCTCTTGCTCTTCTATGAATGCCTCACTCTTAAGGTAGTTAAGCGCATTCACGTCACCAGCAATAGTCTTAAAGGTCGACTTAGGATTCAGGTAGTCATCAACAGACTTGGGTGGTCCAACATCCTGATTGGCTCTCAGCCATGCAACAACATTCCAGATATCCTGATCCTGCATGATATTACCCCAGGAAGGCATGGATGGAGACAAGCCTATTGCTTCGCCGCCGCCTTTGATAGCCATAAATAACTGGAGATTGGTTTTATTCTGCATGTAAGAACCAGCAGTTAGTGTTCTTGGCTTAGGATCAATCACTTGCGCATTGGGGCCATCGCCCTGCAAAGTCCAACCATGACAGGCGATGCAGTAGAAATAGTACCACTGCTTACCAGCATTTGGATCAGCGCCTTCAACCAAAGTGGTCTTAAATGTAGGTGACCATCTGTTGGTCCACTGGTTATAGATGGTACCTTGGTCGGACGGCTTATCCACACGATCCCACAGCTCGGTTCGACCGGTATCTTCATTACCAGCAGCCAATGATCCGCCGTAGCCGCTATCACCGCCTTTGGTGCGATCCTTTGAGGAGACCTTGCCAACGCCCGTCAGGTAATCAAATGGCTCAATTCCGTATGTGCTACCAGCTTTGCCGATAGCCATGTCACTGGCCTCTTTCGAATATGCATCGGCAGCCTCCTGCAATGCAGCATCACTCAGAACTGGGCATTCAACCTTGTCGCCGTTCATAGTGGTGCAACGCTTCTCTGCTGCAAGTACAACCGTACTTCCCGCCAACATCATCAGGCTGGTAGCTGCGACTAAGCATAGCCTACGCTTCTCACTCTTCATATTTAACCCCCCTAAATAAAAAAATAGGCTAGTTACAGCCACAGCCCACGTACCGCTTCATATCCTTATCAACGGAAGGACTTACCCTACTGTAGAAAATATCGGACACTGATATGGAACAGATACTAATACTATGCCTCAACCCTTAAATTGACCTGCGTCAAATTGCCGCACGCAATTTCATCCTCTTCAAAGCAATGAGGGCAAAACTCTAAACCACTGAAAATATAGGTTATTAGCCAAAATACATCGGCTGATAAAACCAGTCTTAATCAGCATCCATGGCACAGCGAAAACCAAGTATATGGCTAATGCTCTCAGGCCCTATGCCTATCCTGGCAGCACCTCTTGCTCTAACCCCAAGATGCACCCAGGCACCGCCCTTTACAACCAACAAAACATCATTTGTATACCAGCTTTCCGTCCACTCCATTACATTTCCCGTCATACCCATCACTCCATAGGGACTCTTGTCTTCTGTGAAGGCATCTACTGGCGCAGCAAAATTAGTAAGCCCTGTAATGGGAAAGTTAACAAATAAAATGGTCTCTGCTGTCCCGGCCTTGGCAGGATCAAACTTTGGCCCCCAAGGGTAGGCACGACCATCTGGGCCTCTAGCCGCCTTTTCCCACTCCTCCTCTGTAGGCAGTCGCTTTCCAGCCCAAATGGCATAGGCACTTGCATCAAACCAGCTAATCTTAATAACTGCATTATTACCCCTGCCTCCAGCGTAAGAGCCGCCGGTCCAATGCCGTGGCGGCAGGTGACCAGTAGCATCAATGAATTCTTTATATTGGGCATTGGTAACCTCATACCGATCAATATAATAATCTTTTAGGTAAATCTTTCTCTGCGGCACCTCACTGTCAAAGTCATAGCCATAAAAATCAGCCCGTTTGCCAAACTCTTCTATAATCGGCTTGAGTTCTTCTTTGCTGCTCCCCATGATGAATCCCCCACCTGGAATAAGCACCATTTCAGCCTTATTGCGACTTTTCTGATCTAGCTGAGAAGCCATACCGGGTGTGCTCACAGCAATGGAGAGAATCACGCATAACATGCAGAACCACGCTGAATCGAATGCCATAATTCGCAAGTTAACTCTCCATTGATTCATATCTAATACCTCCACCGATCTTTACGGAATGACTCAGTATTTCTTGATGGTTCCCAAATGAGAGTGTAATCTCTACTCACTTCGTAGATGCTGTTCCAAATACCCTCAACCAACTAGTTCACAGGCAGGAATTCAAAATGTCAATAACAGGCATTCCTTTCAAAAGCATAATAGCTGTCGCCGTTGTAATTAGTGCGTCGATTGCCGTTTATTACAGCTGGCTATCAGATTCAGAGGAAACGATATTACCCCCAGAGGAAATTGAAGAATACCTGTTCTGGAACCCCAAAAAGCTACAGGAGTTCACCCTGTCCATCGCTGGTAATCAGCAGCTAACCCTGGACAACCTACTCGGCAAGTGGAGCTTCGTCTTTTTTGGCTACACCCATTGCCCAGATGTATGCCCAGTTACGCTAGGAGTAATGTCGGCAACCGTCAACAGCCTGGAGAAAACCTCCGATCTGACCCCTGAACTTCAGGGCATCTTTATCTCTGTAGATCCCGACCGCGACTCACCTGAGCACCTGAAGCAATACACCTCGTACTTTCATCCTAAGTTCATAGGTGCGACTGGAACTACTGCTCAGATTGATGCCATTACCAGACAAATGATGGCCCTGTATGCCATCCACAATGAAGAGTCAAAAGAGCATTACCTGGTAAGCCACAACTCCACGGTGTTCCTCATTGATCCAAGAGGGCGACTTTACGGTCGATTTCCACCCCCACTTAACCCCAATGAGATCGCTAGAGCACTTACCGGAATCCGCACATTTTATAACGCCCAGGAGAGCAAACGGTGGTCGTTCTTCTAGCCTCCCTTGTACTCACACTTACAGAGATCGCTCCTGATAAACTTAACCAGATTGTTTATTGCCTTGTCATCAAATGCGTAGCCCCAGTCAGGCATTACCTCACTGAAACCAGCACTCTTGCCACCATTCTTGATGACCTTGAACAGGAACTCGTCAGTACGGGTTGAGAGCAGAGCCGCATTGGTAAGGTCACGCGGGGTCATACCTTCACCAAGATCCGCAGATAACGGACCATCACCTTTGCCTTCAAAACCATGGCATGGCATACAGTTCTGCATATAGTTGCCAGATCCTGAATCCATTCCATCAGCAAAGGCTTCCTGGCTTATTGAGTAGTCACTCTTAACATCAGGTGGAACGGGGTCTGCAGCCAACACTTGACCCGCACCAACAGACAATAGCATCACCCCAAGAATGGTTTTATTCATTAGTAAATCCTCTTTATTAGAGACTGTGTGAGCCGTTTGAAATGCCTACGGCCAACCTGGAAAAGTGAAGTATACGGGCAACGGGAGAAAGAGAGCCACTATTTTTATTTAACACCAAAGGATTGGATCTCTTTATAGGAGCCAGGCGCAGTCTTGTTCTTTAGCGCCGCCTCAATCGGTCTATCCTCCACTGCTGTATCTATCAGGTCAATCAACGCCTGATCGTTACCCAGCAACCTCTTGATGTCTTGCTTACGCCAATCACCTTCCCAATTTCCCACCAGAGCATTCCAAACTTGGGTAATCGCGACCAATTCGGCATCCGTGAATTGCTCAACTCGTTTTGTCTCCAAATTTGCCATTTGCACAAATTTTCTCATCGTATTAGTAACAACCGCAAATGGAGGGCCGCAACGGGAGCAGTACTGGATTATCTTTTCCACCTGGTGGCAGGTGGTACATCTTGTGTACGCGAGCGTAGTGGCCTCTTCTGGCGTATAAGCAATGTAGCCATTTACCTTAGCAGTGCTTAAGGCCCAACTGGATACTGGATTAGAGGTAAGCAACAAGACAGATATCGCAAGCATAAGGAAAAGAGGAAGAACTATGACCCATAAGCGCTTCTTCATGGCTCATGATCCTCCAATACCAAAATAGTGCAGTTTTTGCATAATGCCAGAAACTAAAGTGTCTACGCCGAGTATTGGTCTGACAAAACTATCGCTCAATGGTTTCGGCTAAGTGAAAGATTTTCTCTGAGGAATAGTAGAGTATGGAGATTCGGGCAATTAAATCCGCTATTCATTGCATCCAGAGCTTTGATAAAGCATCTCCGCGAACTTTAAACAAGACATCCTGTTTAATATCACCGAACCATACATCCCCTGCTCCATCAACAGCAATACCCCTAGGCTTGCTTTCACCCAAGCCCACTTTAAGCTCAATAAACTCTTTGGTTTTTGGATTAAAAACCCCAACTTTACTGGCATCTCTAATAGTGAAAAACACCTTCCCCTCAGCATCCACCGTTAAACTATCCATGGATGCGCGACTGGGCACTGGAAAGGATTCGAATTTTTCAGCCACAGGATCAAACATTACCAGTGAGCGACCCTTGTCGCCGGAGAACCAGATATACCCTAGTCTATCTATGGCAATATCCATAGCGGATTCAAACGGATTTGGCATCGGGTATTCAAGTATCTTGCCCGTCGCCACATCCAGTCTGCCAAGTTTATTCCCTCGATTCTCTATAAACCAGACTCGCCCTTTATAATCCGCCACGATCCCTACCGGCCTGGCATCTGGCGTGGGAATATCATATTCCTCGAATCGCTCACTCAAAGGATCAAACATGCCTATCTTATTGCCGTAGAATTGAGTAAACCAAATCTTACCACTGGCATCCGCTGCAATCCTTAAAGGTGAACTCTCTATGGTGGGGATATCATATTCCTTAAAAGATTTACTGGCTGGATCAAAAACGCCTAGCTGATTTGCATCCTGCTCTACAAACCAAACCCTTCCAGCATCATCCAAGGTCAAATCTGCGGGGAAACACCTATAGGTCGGTAAATCAAATTCCGTAAAAGATTCTGTTGCAGGATTAAATTTGGCAAGCTTATTGGTGTTTACTTCGATAAACCAGACGTCATTTGCTTTATCCACTGCAACCCTTGCAGGCAAGGCATGAGGCGTTGGCATAGCATAGGTTTGGAAAGGCTCAGCCCCCCAGACTGATGAAGCTACAACAAGAAATAGCACAAATCTTAAAAACCCAACTATTCTCATTCACTGCCACCCTTCGATGGCTTTTTAGCTCGGCTGTACCAAATTGCTACAAACACAATAAGTGTCAGTAGCAGCATAGCAGGCAGCCAATTTAACCAGTATGGCTGTCGCGTAGCAGATTCTCTAGCAGCGCCTATCGCACCTGAGGCGTGCGCAGCATCTTGCTGTTTGCTTTGCGCTAATGCATCATCGATTGAAAGCAACCCCAGTCTCTTCGCCTCAGTGTTACCTTCTGTAAACCACAGAAGTGAGCGCTGATGATCAATCACCATATCACCTGGTAAACTGCCGAACGTGGGAATATCATACTCATGAAAGACAGCTTCTTTTGGCCGAAAAACACCTACTTTATTTCCTCGATACTGAAGAAACCATATATTACCGTCTTTGTCGGCAGCAATGGCATTTGGGGTGCTACGCCTGGTTGGAATTAGCGCCTCATCAAAGCGTTTCAGCTCAGGATAAAATGCACCGATTCGGTTGCCATTCATCTGTACAAACCACACCCTGCCAGCTTTATCGATAGTGATTTGCCCCGGATTAGAAAATGCTGTGGGTATTTCATACTCGTAAAACAGCTCAGCTACTGGATCGAACTTTCCAATCTTATTGACACTTGGTTCGACAAACCAGATAACGCCTTTGGAATCAACGGTTAAGCTTCGAGGGAACCCATTGGGCGTTGGAACTGGATAGCCCTTTATGGTGAATGTTTCAGGGTCTACGCGATAGAGCCGGTTTTTGTTTGAGGCAACGAACCAGATTACACCAGCTTGATCAACCAGCAACTCTTCAGGAATTGCATCTATTGAAAGATTGAATTTAGTAAAAAAGCCATCCGCCGGATCATATTTACCTAAAACATTCTGTATTTCTACATTCTCTACCCACCTGCGTACGGTAAACCAAATCTTGCCGCCGGGACTTATGGTGAATGTTGAAAAACCCACATCACCCCAGGATTCAGGCAACGTGAATGATTCAAACTGCTTGCTGGCAGGGTCAAGTCGAGCCAGCTTTTTACCCAGTTTTTCAGTAAACCAAACGGCACCTGAGTCATCGATGCCGATGGTGTTAGCAGAGCTAAGATCATCCGGGAGCGCGATCTCTTTAATTATAGATTCGGCAGCAGAAACGGTTGTCACTAAACCGTCCGCCGTAATGACTGCTATAACAGCCCATAAGATAAAAGCGCTAAGGTATCTGGCTGATTTTATAATACCTAAATTTTTTATCCTGCCAAAGCTAACGATTACCATGTCATTGTGGGTTCATAAAAATGTCTTAGCTGCCAGTTTGCATCCTTATAGGAGGATCCTACACGAGTTGCATCACCAATGCGGAAACGCCCAACTTGAATCTGCCGCGCACGCTCTACATTGTAAAACTCAGCCATATCGGCTGGTGGCAGGGCCTGGCGAACGCCCATCATCGGATTATGACAAGAATTGCAGCCAAACGTTTTCGCATGCCGTCCTGAGATCGTGACGCCAGTGAAAGTGCCTGCCCATAGGCACCATAAAATCAGCGCCAGGAATGCCTTTTTCCACAGCCCCATCTTACTACCAGCTTCTTTTTGCTTCTTAAAGATAAAAGGCACCGAAAACAGAAAGGTAACAACCAGCAATGGTAGCCAAAAAGTTCCAAGTGACATCCACTTGACATCATCGCCTACCAGATGCCAGAACGGTCTGAAGAGAAGAAAAAGATACCACTCTGGTGCCGGTATGTTCATGCCATCATCAGGCATCGGTGGCATAACTGGATCTACAGGCACCTGATATAAATACGCCAGCACAAAAGGCACTGACCACAGCAGGATCACAAATAGGGTGGCCTTAATCGCATGTTTAGGCCAAAAAGTGTGAAACGATTGCGGATAAGGAGGATCGTACTTTGGATCGTGCAGTATTTCTCTGTCTTTTGCAGTCATATCTTATCCAATGAATCAGTAATTAATGTGCCAACTTACAGTGGTTCGGAGATCCCGTGCTTACGAACCATCTTAAAATGAAAATACAAGAACCCCGCAAGTACCAGGGGTATCACCAGTATATGGGTGTAATAAAGAACGTCTAAGGAAAAGGTTGCAAGAAATAATTCCTTCATCGGCTCCCCAACAATAAACCAGGTATCAACATAATCCATCCACATGGTAAAAGACCAGTATGCTCTCCAATCCCAGGGCAGCATAATTCCAGTGACTAACAGCAAAAATACGATCAATAGTTGAAAAACCCCAGTGACCCAGGTGAACTGGCGAGGGCTTTTGTATGCCTTATAGTAGAAGACAATAACCATATGAGAAAAGACCGTTGCCATTAGCAGCGTGGAACACCATCGATGCAGGTTTCTAACCAACCAGCCCAAGGTTACATCATTACTCATGGCCTCTATGCTATACGCTGCCTTATCAGGCTCAGGTATGTAGTAAAACAACATAAAGACGCCAGTAATCACCTGAATGATAATGAGCGACAGGGAAAGCCCTCCAAAACAGTGAAAGAAGGTCACGTGGGATGGTATGGGTTTGGCTTTCTTTTTCTGCCACCAGTCTGCTAGCAATGACATAATTATTTCATCCTCGCCAGTTCGTTGGCCTCTATTTTTTTCGCTTCAGCTATCTCCATGCCATGGGTTTCATTCGTGAAATCCACAAGCCATGTGTTAGTAGCCTGATCTATGGTGAGTGCAACTGTTTCGTTGACAGTGTAGTCATCGTCAAACATCGATGGCAGCTTATAACTTATATCAACCAGTGCCTGCGTTCCAGTAACTGTTGCCTTGCCCACTGTCACCGTAAACCCTGCGGGGTAGCCCCGAATTACCTCCAAAAACTGCCCCTCTACTAGCTGAGAGCGCTTGGAACTGATCATCTTAAAGGCGGCACTGGCAGGGCTGCCGCCGCCTTTGCGTTTTGCCTCTGAGATATAGCTGTAGAACCTATCAACAACAACCTCAGGCCCCTCTTCAGGAGGCGTCGAGGCATCCCGGCTACAGCCAACTAGCAAACTATAAAAGATGATGACAAGGACAAACAATACCTCCTTATGTATATCTCTATTGAGACGATCACACATATATCTTAGAGACAAGCCACTCACCTTTTCTTACTTTAGAAATGCCCTCCCCCCCAAAAAGGGGGGGAGGGTGTTACTGCATGATTGATCCCTTCTAGGATTGCGCTAGAGGAGATTTTAACCCATCAGGTTATTACATGCTTTTTACACGCTCTGCAATAAACATCTGGCCTTCTTCCAAAACGCCTTCGAGCTTTTGCGCTTCAGCGTACTCACCAATGTCCAGATTGGAATCACCTGCAGCAGGGTCATCCACAAAGAACGTTGCCCTCATCTCCAGATGCAGGGGGCCGCAGAAGTGCTGACAGAAGATCTCGTACTCACCAGCAATGTCTGCTGTGAATTCTGTGATAGCACTAACACCGCGTGGTGCACTCAGGTTGGTTCTGAAGCCATATGGGCCGTAGATGGTTAGACCCATGGTGATATCAGGGTTCTTGGTGATGCCCGCAGCCCGGTCGATATTGGTCACAACGATCCGCACCTTATCACCTTTGTTTACCCTGATCTGCCGCGGAATATAACCGTAGCTGAAGGCCTTAACCTGGATTTCCTTGACACCATTGACCTCTGTGATACCAGGGCGCTTGGTGGACTGAGGAGCCAGATAATGGCGCGACTTGATCTTGTGATGAGGTCTCAGCTGCACTATAGGCTTGGTGATCAGCCCGTCTTTGGTTGCATTACCCAGATTCCAGCGCTTGATCTGATAGGCCCAGATATTCTTTGCGTTATGCGGCTCACCATCCACCGGCATGATTTTCAGAGTCTTGCCATAGGTTGGGCTGTCTTCACGCGCATCCCACATCTCGAAGTTAACCGGATAGACGATGCCAGTCGGGCTGAACAGACCGGTCGAGAACTTGTTCAAGGCGAAAACATAGGCATTATCGTTACTGATCGAGATATGACCGGTTCTATAATGGGTCGGAATCTCATCAACAACAATCTGCTTGTGGATATCAACCTTAACATTGGAGTCAGCCACAAAGCAGCTCTGATAGCCATACTTTGAGGTTAAGCCTTCAGTGCTGTCTTTTCCTGGCTCATACACCCCGCCATCTTTATCGTATACATCCATGACGTTGTGGAGTGGCCCAGCGCATGAAGGGATGACTTTCTTTACCTTCAGGTTAACGGTATCAATAAAGGTCATGGTGGCTGACAGCTTATCAGCTACCATAGCGAGAGTACCTTCAGGAATCACGTCAACACCGTGCGGGTTCTTACCAACAGGGATCGCTTTGATAAATTTGAATGGGTTTGCTGAGAAAACACCTACCGTAGAATGGTAGTAGTTGCCAGCGAATACGTACTTGCCCTTTCTGCCAGCATCAAGATAGTCAGGAGCACTTGGTGCAGGACCCCAATCGATGATCTCGGTCTTGCCGGATTCGATGTGCATCTTCATCATCTTGCCAGTGTACTCACCGGTACCGAACAGGTGCTGGCCGTCAGTACTCAGGGCAATGTGATGCAGACCGAAAGGAAATGGAAGCGCAATCAGCCTCTCCAGGAAGCCGGTTTGTATATTGATCTCACCAATGGTGTTGGCGCCCTTATCGTTAACGTAAAGGTATTTGCCATCCGGAGTACCGTTCTTGTTGCCGTGGTTGGTACCGCCGAAAGAGACCTCGTGCAAATCAACACCGACATCGATATGGCGATAAGTCTTGAAGCTGGGGATACCGATCACGGCTACTCTACCATCCAGACCACCGGCGTTATACATGATCATGGGATCATGCAGCGGTGAATCAGTAGGTTCATGCGACCCAAACTGCCAACTTGGGATCGCCTTATCACCAGCGGCTTCATCCGCGTTGGCTATTGAGATCAATCCACCCGACGCGAGAATCGCCCCCGTAAGAAGGCTTATCACTGGTAATCTGCGCTTTATGCGATGCATCATTTATCCCCCATGCACAAAAAAATATACTGTAAAACCATGTTTAAAACCTAAACCATCACTCTTAAACATGGCCAAGATAGTAGCTTCTCCTACTCAGGTACCTATCCGCGCTACTTACTATTAAGGAGCTACCCCCCTTTCGCGGATCCACCACATTCCCCAAACTCAACCAGCCTTTGAAATATGTGTTCTGCTAGCTGAATGCATGCGGTGCCGGACTCCCTATGTCGGAAGGCGACTAACGGTAACATGATTCAATGTTAATACGATGTCCTAGGCCGTTAACTTGACCTGCGTCAATTTGCCACAGGCAATTTAGACAAGCACCACATGTTCTCTTCAAAACACGAAAGACCCTTCAAATCCTATTGATTATATTCAATATTTTTTACTGGCCATGCTCTTGGTTGCGGCTGTTTACGACCAGCACATAATAGGCTTCAATGCCCAAACACTCCATCTGTCATGACACCTAAATGCGACGCTCCAGAGTTGCATCCCAGGCTGTTTAAAATACGTTGTGCAGCCGCATGACCGCATGTAATACGATCCCTAACTGAAACTCCACCCCGGTAATTTGCTTCCAGATGAAGACCCGGTAGATGCTGAAGTCGTTCTTCTATAGACTGCATGCGGGCATGGTAAGCACCATGGTACAGAGGCAATGCCTCGTGATGCCGGTCTATATGTACCATCTCAGGGTCACCTTTTATCCCAAGCAAGGGACTCAGCGCTTTAAGCGCCTCTGAGATACTGCGGGTATCATCCCACGCTGCCCCTTCGGAACGACGACTGCCGCCCAGATAGTTAGTCAGCAACACTGAACCTGTGGGAGCGCGATTGGAAAATATGCTGCTCATCCAGAGAGAACCAGTCAGTGCATGGCCGGGTTGCCGACCGGTAAGAAAACCATTACCGTTCAGGGCATGACTTATAGCATCCCGGCAAAAACCCAGGTGAACTACGGATACCGGAGCATACTCTATCCCATCAAGCAAACTGGATAGTTCAGCATCCAGGGACAAAGTCAGTACAGATGCGGCTGCGGCTGGGGTACTTATTACCACATGCTTGGCATGTAGAGAGCATTCACCTGCATGAGTAACAGCTGCGACACGCCAGCCGTCAGCAGTTGGCTCCAGACCAGATACAGAACGTCCTGAGCGAAAACTAACACCGCGACAATTGGCCAAAGTCTGCACCATGGTGGACATGCCGCCCTGGAACGAGATCGCCTCTGTTACAGAAGCAGTCCGCTTACGCATGGCCTTGTGCGCCAACACTCCCAAACCAAGACTTCCATAACGCTGCTCCAAGGCCGTAAGCCGAGGTAACACCGAATAGGCATTGGCCTGATCCGGGTCGGATGCCAGAGGACCGGCGACATAGGGGTCAATGAACTTTTCCAACATCTCCCGTCCTAAGCGGCGAGAAATAAATTCAGAAACCGTCTCTTGCGAACTCCCGCCAGCAGGGACAAACGGCTCCATCGCCAAGCGCAGACGCCCCTTTAAACTCCAAACTGGAGAAGAAATCATGGCTCGTATAGATGCTGGTACAGCTTCTAACCGCCCCTGGTGGACGGTATATCTAGTCGGCTTTGGTGGAGCCAGTATTTTACTGGTGGTGAGGCCAGACTCGTTAAGAAATCGGCTCACTTCTGGGCGGAAATTCATTAGTAAGGAGGCCGAGCGTTCCAGCAGGTAGCCAGACTTACGTTGGCTGCTAATCTTACCTCCAAGCCGTTCTCCCTTTTCCCACACCTCTACAGCTAATCCAGCCTGCGCCAGCCACCAAGCCGTAGTCAGACCTGAAATACCACCGCCAATAACAAGCACATCGGCATCATGGTTATCCATCAGAGGATAGCCTTGCGTAAATGATTGCTGTTAACAGACGCTGCATGCTGGTCTAATCAGAATCGTTGGCAGCCCTGGCTGATCCAATGCAGTACAAGGCAATACCTGCGACCAAAAGAAAGACATAGAAACTGGTGACTTCAAAGCTGCCACGCCAAGCCAAGACGCAATCCAGCGCCCCCAGAATAATCAGGATCATTCCAAAGGATGTGCATACAGCGCCCTTTTTATCATTCTCTTCTTCCCGCGTGGTATCTATATTTTCATCAATCACGATTCACTCCCTCTCAGTCCGATTTCACGGATGTGCACTAAATTATTTCTTTACCAGAAAACTAACGCCCCCAGAGACTTCCCTGGAGGCGTTGGCAAAAGATGCATAGGGCATCCCGTCAAAAAACCAAACGGCATACCTGGCAACAGCGCGATGAGCTTAAAATTAAGCCGCCTCGTCCTCTTCTCTGCGGGCCGCTACCGCGCTGCGCGCCCACCATATCAGCCCACCTAAAGCGATGCCCGCAAACAGTATGGCCATAATTGTGGGTTTCGCACCAACAGGTGCCTTCAGAATCAACCAATACCAGGTCGTCATGGTATGTTTTGATCCGGTTTCATTATTGCTGCCGTCCCAGGTTGCAAATGCCACGGGGATAAATTTACCCTCCTCGAACTGGAGATCATTTTCCGCATCATCAGTGGTTCTGGAACGTTTCATAACCACCTTCCAGGTACCATTAGAGTATGCACTTTTGATTTCAATACCGGCCTTAGCTGCATCTCTTCTCTCGATATTGGCAAAGCCCGTGCTATTCATCAGCTCAATGGATTCAGGTTTCTCTGTAGTGCCGACCTTCCACTGCCAGATGTTTACCGGATGGGAGATATCGCCCATACCAAAATAGGGTAGTTGCACACTCTTTGGAATGGTAACCGGCATCTGGATAGCAACCGCATCTTCATAAACCTCGTCCGGATCAGCAACCTTTATGGCCATTTCATCACCCGGAACACTCTTGGTGCGATCATCCCATTCGAACAGCAGGGCGATGTCCGTAGCATTAAACAACGCCTTCATGGTGATGGTGTCATTTGCCGGCGTAAAGTGGCGCTCCTTGCCAATAAATTGAGGCATCACAAAATAGGTTGTCTGAGCTGCCTCTTCCCACTGGGGATCGTTTGGATCCGAGGGCAGATCACCCTCCATCAGACCAGCCTGGATCACGCTATTGCTCGGATCCACCACCTTTACTGTCTTGGCCAGAGAATTTACATAGTTGGCCACATGCCAACGATCTTCAGCGCTCAGGCTCTTCTTGCTCGAAGGGTCGGCAAAAGAAGGCATCTGGGTTCCCGGTATACCGGTGGTGATCCGGGTAAAGATATCTTTTGGGCTATTGCTGCCACGAAAGGTCCAAGCTTTGGTCAGGTTTCTTGGCCAGGTGCGATCCCCTGCATCGCCCTTAAGCGCCTTGATAGCATCGCCTTTACCATCCGAGCCATGGCATTCCGTACACCGTTCACTTTCGTTAAACAGTTCTTTGCCCTTTTCAATACTGTCGGGTGAAGAAGAAATCTGATCGCTATAGTCCACCTGGGCTTCCGGTTTTTCATCCGTGTACTCGGAGAATTCCTTGACTGTTGCCACCAGATCCCAAATATCTTTATCGGAAAGCATATCACCCCAGCCTGGCATTGCAGTGCCGCCTGGGTTGATTGAAACCTCCTTTGACTTGTGGCTCCCCGGCATGCCAAATTTGATCATGCGAAAGATATCCTCATCATTGGGAACCATATCGTCACGACCAGAGGTCTTGATCTTATACATCCCGGAAGTGAAGTCACGAGGAGGAGGGTTTAAACGCTCAGTTGCTGCACTTTCACCATCACCTTCTTCACCATGGCACCAGACGCACCGCTTCATGTAGATCTCTTTACCCTTTTCTGCATCTCCAGAGACAGCAAAAGCCGGCCCGACCACGCAAACACCGGCAATGAGGGCTGAAAGCATCAGGTTTTTCATCTGTATTTTTCCGCTAATCATCTTAATTAGTCCCATGACCTGGGTTTATGCCCGGTGTAGTCAAACAAGAACAGAATGACCTGCCAGGTCTCTTCTTCCGTCAGAAAATCCTGCCATACCGGCATGGCGGAGATCCATGGTGTCGCCTCCTTCGGCAGGCTAGGGCCACCAGTGGCTATGCGCCAGAACAGGTACGACTCCGTAAGCTGCGCAATAGTGGTAACATCCTGAAAGCTTACTGGCAGAGGATTCACGGCTTCTGCAAACGGCCCCTTACCATCCAATTTATCACCGTGACAATATTGGCAATTCTGAACATAGACGTCGCCACCCGCTCTCACCTGCTCTTTAAACGCCTCCGGATCCTCTGTTTGAAGCTTTCGCAAAGGGTTTTCCAACGTGGAGAGGTCGAAACGCTTACCATAGGCCTTCAGGGAAGAAGGGGGTGCCGGATGTTGCGCTCGGGCCGAGAGAGGCGGTTCAAGGCTGGGAAGCTGGCTCTGGTAGGTCATGTATGCCACTCCCAGAGTGATGACCGCAAACACTATGTTGCGGATCTTGATCAGACTGGGATCCTCCACTAACGCCTTGATGGGAGCTACCAATTCTTTGGTTTTTTCTTCATTGAAGGTAAAGACCATAAAGACGCCTGACACCACGAAAAACATATACATGGTGAGGAGGCTCTTAGGAATAAGCGCGCCCAAAATGTAGTCAAAGGTAATAACAAAAGCCGCGTATATGAATACGATCACCAGTGCGGCCTGAAGTAGTCTTGGGATTTTCATAGTTTCTCTCACCCTATTTCAAGCCAGACAAATAATTAACCAGCATATCCAATTCAGACGCATATATCTTGTCGCCTACACCTGGAGGCATAATCGGCGGATAACCTTCTGCTATATCTGCCAGCGGATTGATAATGGATCGTCTTAAATACTCTGTGTCACGAGTAGCGCCGATAGTGGAAAGATCAGGACCAACCTCCCCGCCAACCCCGGCAATCTTATGGCAGGCAGCACAGGCCAGCTTTGCCATCATCTCTTGTACGTCCTTGTAGACCGGACGCGGGCCGGCAACCGCTGGCTTGTCTTCCGGCAGTGGTGCATCTGTTGGTATTTCCACCGTCACTTCGGCACCGCCCATATCCTGCATATAGGCTACAACCGCCAGGGTTTCTACCTCGCTTAGCCCAATACTGCCACCAGTGACATCCGGCATAGGACTCTCGGTATCATTAGTGCCCGCCTTACCAAAGCCAACCACCACAAAGGCCGAAGGTTTCACCAGTGATTCAAGGGCATAGGACTCCAGATCCGTGGCCTCACCTTTATACCTGGCGTCCTTTAGCCGTCCCGGAGTAAGTGCGGCCAACTGATCCAGCATGGGTGCCCGACCAAGGGAGTTATGGCACAGAGTGCAGGTTCCTTTGCCATTGTAAATCTCTTCGCCCAGAGCGATGAACTTGTCCATGGTCATGGAGCCAAGATCCACCTTCGTCTCCGTAGGCGGCGGTGCCGGTTCGATCTTAGGGATCATGAAATTGGAGTAACCCCAAAAGCTACCGATCAATGCCACGCTAAAGATGGTTACCTGAAGGAAGTTTTTCATGTTCAGCCCTCCTTCCAATAACCAGGGACAACGGTCTTTTTCCCGCTTACCTGGCTAAGCCAGAAAACAAATATCACCATAGCCATAAATATCAGAGTTGCAATTGACACCATGTCCGCCGCAAACCCCAGGGTTGGCGTAAAGGCATCTGGAGAGGCATCACGAAAAACATCCTTCACATGCCAGTGCTGACGAATACCGGAGCGGATATAGCCCATAAGCCCCATCAGCCAGGTAAATGATACCGCCAGAATAAACAGGGCGTACTGCGCCCGATCGGGTATTCGGCCCCAGTGCATGGGTCCAACCTCCTTGGCGCCTTTGTACATCCTGGAATCGATGATCAGGGCCATCACAATAAGGACAAAGGTCGTCAATACCTGGGGGATAGAGGCCGCCACCTTATACACCGTATTGGTGAAATAGCCGTGGTAGGTCCCCAGAAACAGGATATTGATCGCTCCCGCTGCGAACATCCCGATGAGTATGGCGTTGCCAGCCTTGGTCCAGGATACGACCGGAATCTTGTTGCAGCGGCGAAAAAGTATAAAACTTATGAGGGTGCAGTTGATCATCAGGTTCACAGCGGTGTTTTTCGCCGGCATGATACCTAACACACCCAGAATAGGGTGGTATTGCGCCCCCAGCGACTTCTGCTCTGCATTAGTCATAACCAGGGTGTGGGGTGTGAACCACACCAGGAACGCAGCCACCATAACAATAGCAATGTACTTAATATACTTGTTATAGCGCTCCGCCCCGTCACTGCGCCCCATGCCGCACCAGAGATAGTAGTTGGCAGAAAGGAACAAAGCCCCGATCAACACCGCCTGTATGATAAACAACCAGGCAAAGATGCCGCCCATCAGGGTAATACCCATCTGCTGGCTGTACATGTAGATTTCAGCAGTCAGGTAGTAACCGGCAAAAGGCAATGGCAGCAACGCGGATATGGCGATGATATTGGCCGTATATCCCATCCAGTCATAGTGGGCGCGCAACTTAGGAGTTCTGGCGCTGAGAAACTTGTACGCCGCATAGGCGCCAACAACACCACCGCCAAAGGCCACGTTGGCCACAATACGGTGGATATTAATGGGGTTCCAAAGGAAGTTACCCATCGCCACCCCGATATCCCCAACAAAGGCCCCGGATGGATCCATGCCGGATGGACTCATCATGAAGGTAGTCCATGAGTTGGCCAGCAGCATCAAGGTCGAACCTGCGGCATTGAGCAGCAGACCCAAGGTCAAATGCACCCACTTCTTGAATCCACCTTGGAGCCAGTGCCAACCGTAGTAGTAGAGATAAAGGAAGGCGCTTTCTGCAAAGAACAGGAGCGCATAGTAGATCATGCTGTCATCGAAGATCTTGATCATGTATCCCATCAGATGCGGATAGAAGATCATCAGCGAGAAGAACAGCAGCCCACCCAGTATAGCCGTGAGTGAAAATGCCGTGATACTGACCTTGATGAATTCATAGGCCATATCGTCGTAGCGCTTGTCACGGGTGCGCATGCCAATGACTTCGATAATGAAAACGAAGATTGGCACCGCCAAGACGAATGCGGCAAACCAGAGGTGCAGTTGAGCTACCATCCAGACCACCACCCGGCCATTAAACCCCGGAATGGTAGGATAGTCTTCAGCCGTCAGCTTAGGCGCGTAAATTGGAGTAGGCCCGGTGGCCTCCTCCTCACCCTCAACCACGGCCTCGCCTGCCGCTACCTCTGTGCTTGCTGGCGCATCTTCAGCAACAGCCACCGACGAGGTGCCCAACCCAGGCAGATCGACGGCAAACAGAGTCATCAACAACGCGACCAGGAGCGTCATGCCCCCCATTTTCGCTAGATAACGTAGCCTCATTTTCGCTCCCGTTAAACCTTAAATTATGAAATTATGAAATGTACCCAGGGACTGCAAGCCATCATGCTTATTAAGCAGGACGTAACCCACTACCATATCCGCAGAGCCAGATAGTGAATCAGCTATGCAGCCAACCTAACCGTTGAAAATAAGAGTTAAACCTTGCGCCTGCATCAGAGTGGCATCCAGCAATAGGAAGACACCGAGAAACACAACAAACCCCACAGCAAACGCAAGCAGCGGATTTTCAAGAATCTTATTCATATCAATGCCCCACATCCGGGCCTATCGTAACCAGCCACCAAAAAAATTTAAACAGCACAAGCGCAACCACAGTAAACAGGGCCGGGCCGGCCCATGGATACTTCTCCTCTTCTGGCTGTGCCTCACTAGATTGTTCAGAATTCATCATGTCACCTCATCACACTTCCAGTTATTCCGCATAACTTCTTGTCATGGTGATTACCTCATTTGACAGAGGCATGGCTGTTACCATAACATCGCGCTCATGAAACTGAGCAGGAAAAAAATCTCTGACGGCGTTATCCTCGCCGGGATGCTAACAAACGTTGCAATAATAATCCTGATTGTTGTCTACTACGCTTTTAGCTAGTACCGCAGCTTAAGGCTACGTTTACCATCTACATCCCATCATCCACCTAGGCCCTGCAAGTAATCGGGTATCAAATACTTGCAAGACCAGGGTATGGTTGTGCTACCCCTGCTTGCCTTTACACTGGCATAGCTTACGGATATAACCCACCAGCCCGTCCATCTCTTCATCCGTCAGGGACATACCCCAGGGCGGCATAAGCTCAGATTTACTGACCGCTGGCCCACCATCCTTAATGGCAGTTCTTACGTCTGCATCTGTCAACTTATTCATCTCTTTGGGATCAGCGAAGTTCCTTGGCGTTGTGGCAAAATCCTTGGTGACGTTGGGGCCTTTTCCCTTGCCATCCAGGCCATGGCACTGGGCACAGTAAAAATCAAATGTCTTCTTGACATCGTCCGCCTGCGCCGAACTGGCGGCAGCGAATCCAAATACCAAAAGAAGCGTGGTTAGTATCGTTATACGAGGCATTGTCTATAGCTCCTTAGCAGATTATTTGAAACTGCCAATATAAGTGATCACATTCTGCACATGCTTTTTGCTCAGGACACCCGTGAATACCGGCATCATTTTAATCGGCTTAAAAACCTTGGGCTTCATCATGTAGGCATATATCCAGTCAGGATTCAGCCGCTTGTTGGCATCCACCAGTGACGGTCCGCTCAAGCCACCCAGCACCTTCTTCTTCTTAGGATATTGATGGCAGGCCTTGCATGGCATCTTTGGCTTCTTACCCATGAAGAGCATCTTGCCTTTCATCTTGTTGCCTTTGCCAGCAGCGCCCTTTACAACCTCAGACGAGGTCAGCGTCATCAGATAATCGGTAACAGCACCTGCATCCGCAGCCGCCAACTTGGGATGGTCAGCAGGGTTCTTCTCGGTGAGAGAGTTATATTTCAACGGCCTGATCGGCTTAGGATCAGCCAACCACCCTTGCAGCCACGCCTGTTGAAACTTGCTGCCAGCGTACCAAAGCTCTGGACCTTTTTTTGCCAACTGATCGTCGATGGTCTTCTCTCTGGCAGGCCCTTGGGTATAGTGACAGCCATTGCAATTGTTGTCCGTAAACAACTTCTCCCCGGACGCATTGACCTGCCCAGCGGATACTCCTAAAAGCACGGCTGCGGCCATGGACACAGTGGTCGCTAATCTCATTTCATTACTCTCCTCGAGTGGAAAATCATAGAGTTGAGGGTAAAAAACTAGGGACGACGGCAATACCATCTTCCCTCGATCGCCTCCTTGCGTAACCCCGCTATATATCTTTACGACTGTTATAATTCTGCTTAGTTTCTGCAATCAAGGCGGAGCAGTATGCGGCTAGTATTAACCGACTTATATGGTAGGGTAATGTTAATACGATGCCTCTGACAGTTGAATTGATCCGCATCAATTCAACCAGTAATTTACAGGCACTAATCAATTCATGCACCCAGTTGAAATGCATCATACTGCTAAAAACACTCCAAATGGATTGACATATCTCAACTTCCAATAACAGGCATTAAATCAAATTAAAGTGGCCGGAACATTCCTTTACCCCTCTCAATTATCTCGCTATTATCAATACCCTGATTTATTATCATCGAAATTTCAGACTCATCGATGGTTACTGGTTCTACCGTAGCAACCACCCGAAACAGGCCTTCGGGCCTGCCTTTTTCAACTAATCCGACCCTCAGCATGAACACCCAAACTCAACTTGAAGCATCTCAAATCCAACCTCTTCCAGCCTATGGCTCCATCCTGCTGGCCGTGGACTCATCCGACCATTCCAATCGTGCCATTACTGAAGCATTGGGACTCGCAGAGATCTGGAGCAGTCGCCTTAGCGCCGCCCACGTCTATGCAGCAAAACTCCATGACAGGCGTTTCCGGCAAATGGAGGGGGGGCTGCCAGAGCAGTACCGGGAAGAACAGGAACTTGAGCGGCAGCGGGATGTGCATGATGACCTCATCACCAAAGGGCTGAATATCATTACCGAATCCTACCTGGATCAGGTAGAGCGCGAGAGCAGCAAAAAAGAGATCAAAGTTACCCGTCGCTCACTGGAAGGCAAGAACTACCGGGAGATGGTCAATGAAGCCAACAGTGGCAACTATGACCTACTGATCATGGGTGCCTTAGGCCTGGGTGCGATAAAAAACAGCCGCTTGGGCACCGTCTGCTCAAGAGTGGCTAGACGCAGTGAGATTGATACCCTGGTGATCAAACAACCCACCAGAACTATCTCCGCTGGCCCCATAGTAGTAGCTGTGGATGGTTCTACTAAATCTTACGGTGGCCTGCTGACCGCCCTGGCCCTCGCTCAAAAGTGGCAAGTACCAGTCAAGGTGATTTCGGCTTTTGACCCCTATTATCATTACGTCGCATTCAACCGTATCGCAGGCGTACTGTCAGAAGAGGCTGGCAAGGTATTCCGCTTCCAAGAGCAGGAGCAGTTGCATGAAGAGATCATCGACTCCGGTCTGGCCAAAATCTATCAGGGCCACCTTGCAGTCTCACAGCAGATTGCCGCTGACCACGACATCGAGATTGAAACCGCACTGCTGGATGGTAAGCCTCACGATGTCATCAATAAATACCTCAGGCAGGTTAACCCATCGCTATTAGTCATAGGCACCACCGGCATTCATACCGATGCTGGATTGGACATCGGTGGCAACACCGAAGCATTGCTGCACGATGCTGATTGCGCTGTGCTCATGAGCCAGCGTGAATACCAACCTCAGGTGGATCGTCTCGCATCAGTCTCTACCTCCTGGACCAAAGAGGCCGAGGCCCGGATGGAGCGAGTACCCTCCTTTGTGCGCAACATGGCACGCATGGCCATCTTGCGATATGCCCAGGAGCACGGGCACACCGTCATCACCGAGAGCATTGTTGATGAAGCCACTGCCAAGCTCATGCCCGGTCATGCCGAGGATGCTATGGCCGAGATTGTAGATGCCTACGACAAGGGCGAACTCAGGCGCAAACCCAGCGCCGAGGATGCCATGCGTTGGAGCGAGGATGCCACTCGCCTGCTGCTCACGGTGAAGGATCTCAGCCTGCGCGGCAACCTCAGCATGCGCGCAGAAAAAAAGGCCCGTGTTAGCGACAGCCGCACCGTAGAGTTAGCGCATATCAAGCCTTTCATCGATGACGATGTAGAGACTGGAGAATTCAACCCAAGCACAGAAGCACTGGAAACCCATAAGAGTGCAGTCGGTAGAGAGCAGAGGTCAGAAGAACCCCAACCCTCAGTCCACTGGCAAGCCGCCGCCCTGGCTCGCCTGATGCGGGTGCCGGAAGGCTTTATGCGCGACACCTCTAAGGAGCGTATCGAAAACTACGCCCGTGCTGAAGGGCACAGTGAAGTTACCCTGGAAATTGCAGAAGCCGGGCTGGCCCAGGCTCGTGCAGCTATGACCGCTCAAATGAGCGGGGATACAGCAGAATCTGATACGCCCAAGAGAAGCGGCTGCCCCTTTGCCAAGGCCGCAGCACCCAAAGAGGAAGAGCAACCAGCTAACATAGCCTGGGATCAAGAAGCGAAAGCCATGTTGCAAAACGTACCCGCCGGATTCTGCCGCGACATGACAGCAAAAGCGGCTGAAACCATGGCCCAAAAAGAAGGCCATGCAGAGGTGACGCCCGCCTTTATCGGGCAAGTGATGCAAACCTTCATGTCCGGTTCAATCACTGCCAAAGAGACCATGCCCTGGGACGATGATGCCCGGGATCGCATCCTGCGCGCACCCGACATGGTGCGCGGCATGCTCATCCAGGAGATTGAAAGCTGGACTCAGCGCCAAGGCATGAAGAGAGTCACCATTGCAGCCGTGGATGCGGTAAAAAAGACCTGGCAAGAGCGAGGAGTTTTTCACCTGGATCCTGAAGACCCACGAAACACTAGCGCCTAGAAATTTATATTATGAACGACCTTTTTATAATCGCCGTAAACCTGACTCGCCGCTGTAACCTGGCCTGCGCTCACTGCTACATGGATGCAGAGACCCGTGACTGCGGTGGCTCAGATGAGCTATCTACCGATGAGGTCAAGAGCCTGCTGGATGAGATCACCAGCCGCAGCAACGAGACCATGGTGGTGCTCACCGGCGGCGAGCCTCTACTGCGACGTGACCTGGATGAACTGGTCGCACACGGCAGCAAACTCGGACTCTCCATGGTGGTCGGCACCAATGGCGTACTGCTGGACGAACAACGAGTCACCTCCCTGAAAGAAGCAGGCGCTCTGGGCATGGGCATCAGCCTGGACTCTCTTGATCCCACCAGCCATGACGATTTTCGCAACTGCCCAGGCAGTTGGGAGAAAACCCTGGCCGGTATGGAGGCCTGCCGCAAGCATGAGCTGCCCTTCCAGGTTCATTTCTCAGTCACCGAGAAAAACGCCCACGAAGTTCAATCCATGATCGACTTCACCAAGGCTACTGGTGCCCATGTGCTGAATATCTTCTTCCTGGTCTGTACCGGCCGGGGCGAATCCATGTCAGACATCACGCCAGCCCGCTACGAAGAAGTGCTGAACCAACTGATTGAGGCTCAGGCTCAAACCAAGGATCTGATCATCCGCGCCCGCTGTGCACCACACTTTAAACGCATCGCCTACCAGCGTGACCCAGAATCACTACTAACCCGCGCCCAAGGCTACGAAGGTGGAGGCTGTCTGGCTGGCCTTCACTACTGCCGCATCACCCCGGAAGGTGCCGTCACCGCCTGCCCTTACATCCCAGACGAAGATGGCAGTATCCGGGAAACCGGTTTCTGGGAGATCTGGGACAACGCCCCCACCTTTGAGCTACTGCGCAACCCAAAGCTAGAGGGGAAATGCGGCGAGTGCGAATTCCAGCAACTCTGCGGCGGTTGCCGCGCCCGACCCAAGGCCATGGGCGGCACCTTAATGGATGCCGACCCCTGGTGCGGCTACCAACCAGAGGGTGGAGCCGTGATCCAACCCCTCAAAGAGGAGCACTGTGACCAAGTCACCTGGTCCCCCGAAGCGGAGCAGCGCCTCTCCAGAGTACCTGGCTTTCTGCGTAAGATGGTGCGCAAAAGAGCCGAATCCTATGTACGGGATCTGGGTGAAAGCATTATCACTACAGAGCACATGGCCAGCCTCGCCTCAAACCGGTTTGGGGGGAAACATCCCGGTATGCGTCCATCGGCACCAGAGAAAACAACAGAGGAACCAACTCCAGCAGCAGCACCGACTTCCGCCCGTCTGGCCTGGACTCAAGAGGCACAGCAATACATGGATGAAGCTCCCAGCTTCCTGCGGGATAACCTGATCCAGATAGCCGAGGAAGTAGCCCGTGGCGAAGGTCGGCTGGAAGTAAACATGAAGCTCCTAAACCGTTTGGAGGGAGAAGAGGATCAAGAGCGCAAGCTTGAATGGACACCAGCAGCAGAACAAACCATGGAACAGCTGCTATCGGACAGGAAGGCTCAAGCACGCATGTTTATCCAGCCTACCATGGAGCTTGCCGCTGAAAGAGAGGCCCAACGCCGGGATGCCAATACAGTAGATGCCTGTGATGTTAAAAAAGTAATCGCCACCGAAACAGCCGGTGTGGAGTGGGAACCTGAAGCCAGGACACGGGTAGAGGCTGCCCCCGACTTCATCCGTGCTGGCATCAAGAAGGCCGCTGAATTCAATGCGCGCCGAGATGGCTCAGCATGCATCACTGGCGATGATCTGACCCGGTACCGCAACCGGGCACTGATGCGTGCTGTCCGCCGTATGCGCGGCTTTGGCATGCATGATCTCGATTTCAGCGCCTATGAAATCGCCAAAGAACGGGTGCCCCGCCTGAAGGATAACGAACAGGCAGAGAAACGTTTCGCGGAAATTCAGGAATATGTCGAATCAAAGCAAGCCCCTGACGGCAGTGGCCTCGGTCTAATGGATCAGGAACTGATGGAAAAAATGAAAGCGGAGATGAAGAAGTAAGAGAGGTACATGGCAACTCTGAGATTAACAATTACCAGCATGGTTCTGGGTATAACACTCAGTACAACTGGCTGGGCGGAGTGGAACGCGCCTGGTGGCGAGAAGGACGACGCCATGAAACTAACCCCTGACTTGGCAAATGGCCTGGATCTCTATGAGATGTGTTCAGTCTGTCATACAGCAGAAGCTTGAGGCACTAAGGATGGCGCTTACCCACAACTATCTGGTCAGCATCGTAGCGTACTGATTAAACAACTTGCCGACATCCGCGACAAAAACCGCGACAACCCCACCATGTACCCTTTCGCAGTGCCTGAATCCATTGGTGATGCCCAAGCAATTGCCGATGTAACGTCTTACATTCAGAAACTGCCGATGAATCCAGATCATGGCAAAGGAGAGTGGGCTGAAGACAGTCCCGAATTTAGAAATGGCAGACAACTCTATATAAACGGCTGCATAAAATGCCATGGTCAATATGGCCGGGGCAGCGAGGAGAAATTCTATCCACGACTCGATGGCCAGCATTACAACTATATGCTGCGTCAGCTTATCTGGATCCGTGATGGTAAACGCCGTAATGCAAATGAGCATATGGTGGAGCAGATTAAGAGGTTCAACTATAAGGAGCTGCAGATGGTGAGTAATTATGTTTCCCGTATGCCGGTGAACAAAAAAGATCTTGCACCATCCGCTGATTGGCGGAACCCGGATTTGTATTAACCAATACACTCCATTCATCCATGACGAGCATTCTGGTTATCGATCAAGGTACCCATGCATCAAAGGCAATGCTGTTCTCTGCCAGCGGTGAGCTTATTGATCAAGCGGCAGAGCCGGTACATCTAAATCGGATTGACCATGAGCATATTGAGCAAAACCCGCAGCAGATACTGCACTCGATCAAACATGCTGTCACCACACTTCTAGCCAGAAACAGCACACCTATCAGCCAAGCGGCATTAACTACCCAAAGATCTACCGTTCTAGCTTGGCGAAGATCCAATGGCAAACCACTCAGTCAGGCATTAAGCTGGCAAGACAGCAGATCATCTAATGAGCTGAAGCAATTTGCACCCAAAAAAGAGCTGATCCAACGCATCACCGGCCTGCCACTTTCACCTCATTACGGTGCTGGTAAGTTACGCTGGCTGCTACAACATGACATGCATGTTCAACATGCTCTTAAGTCCGACGACCTCTACATAGGCCCACTGGTTAGTTACCTGCTATATCACCTGTTACAGGATTCAGCCCACCTCGTAGACCATAGCAATGCACACCGCACCCTACTCATGGATATTGAAAAGCTCAACTGGTCACAACAGCTGTTAAAACTATTTGCCGTCCCAGATTGCTGTTTACCTAAGATAAAACCAGTAAAAGATAATTGGGGAACACTGCAAGGCAGTGGCATACCACTACAGGTCGTCTGCGGTGATCAAAATGCCGCACTCTATTCTCGTGGCCCAATTCACGATGGAGTTGCAACTATAAATATTGGCACCGGTGCCTTCATTCTAATGCCTCAACAGGCATTCCATCATCACTCCACTGCACTGCTTCAAGGAATAGCTGTCAGCGATGCAACAAATTGCCAGTATTTAGTGGAAGGCACAGTAAACGGAGCCGGGGCGGCCCTGAGCTGGGCACAACACAAGTGGCCGGTAGATAATCTCTTTGCCAAGCTTGATAAGTGGCTCAGCACCATTCACTCTCCACCACTCTTCATCAATACGGTAGGAGGCATAGGTTCACCCTGGTGGCAAACAGGCCTTGCTCCTAGATTTATTGGGCCGCAAGATATACCCGTTGAAAATCGCTACGCAGCTATAATTGAAAGCATTGCCTTTCTCTTGCAACACAACATCGAACGGCTACAGCAGCTACAAAAACTGGAGTCCATACAGGTAAGTGGTGGACTCTCAAGGCTAAATGGATTATGCCAAAAACTTGCAGACCTAAGTGGTTTAGACATTGTCAGATTTAAAGAGATAGAGGCAACAGCACGCGGCGCAGCATGGTTGGCCTTGGATCAACCGCAAGATTGGGCGGCAGTGCAACCAGAAAGAAAATTTCATCCCGGCAAACAAGTGAACCTCAAACAGCGATATGAACTGTTTACTAAAGAACTAAATTTATCACTCTGAATTACTACTGAGAAAAATGGCCAAATCACCCACACTGGTTGCACATCGTGGTCAAATGGAGACCTGCCCGGAAAACACCCTGCTAGCTATTGAGACAGCATTGCAATGCGGTGCCCCCTGTGTAGAGTTTGATGTACAAAGCACAGCCGACGGCATGCTGGTAGTATTTCATGATGTGGAGTTGGAGCGTGTAACAGGCGTCAAGGGCAACCTGTTTACAATAACCCATACTGAGCTTGAAGAGCTGCGTGTAACTGAACCAAAGAGATTTCACAAAGGTGCATTCAGCGAACCAATTCCAACACTATTCAAGGTTGTTGAATTGCTGCAACGTTACCCAAAGGCAAGAGCCTTTGTTGAGATTAAATGTGAAACCATTGCTATGTTCGGTACGCAACAAGTGATGGACCATCTGTTAGCAGCAATTGACCCCATACATCAACAGTGCGTGGTGATTTCTTTTAGTCTGGAGGCAATTGAATACACCCAGCAGCACAGCAACCTCAAAACAGGTTGGGTGCTGGATAAGTATGATGAGGAACATCATCAATGCGCAACAGCACTTAATCCGGATTACCTCATTGTCAACCATACAAAACTACTTAAAGGTCAAGCGCCATGGCCGGGTGATTGGGAGTGGATGCTCTATGACATCACCGACCCTGAGCTATATATGAAATATGCAAATGATGTAGCACTGATAGAGACACGAGATATCTGCACCATGTTGCAGTACCTTGCAGATCAGTAAGCCATGAATCCAGACTATGACATCCTGATTATCGGTGGTGGCATCCAGGGTGCTGGCTGCGCCCAGGCAGCAGCAGCAGCCGGATACTCTGTGGTGGTACTGGAACAATATGATCGACCGGGGCTTGGTACATCATGCAAATCAAGCAAACTAATCCACGGCGGTCTGCGTTATCTTGAAACTGCACAATTCAGGCTGGTATATGAGTGCCTTCAGGAACGGCAACTCCTACTGCACAACGCACCACACCTGGTAACACTGGAGCCGTTTTACATCCCGGTATATAAGCATAGTATCCGTAAACCCTGGTTAATCCGTTTGGGACTCACCCTTTATACCTTACTGAGCGGCAAGGGGTTTGCAAGTATCCCCAAACACCAGTGGGATAACTTGGATGGCCTAAAGACCAACGATCTGCTCGCAGTATTTAAATATTATGATGGCCGAACCGATGACCAGCGCCTAACTGCATCTGTTATGCAATCTGCCCAGCAACTAGGTGCAAAATTTATCTCTTGTGCAAAGTTCACAGCAGCAGAATGCAAACCAGACCTGTGCACAACAAGCTACCAGCTCAATGATGAAAACCAGCAACTTTCATCCAGAGTCATAATCAACGCATCCGGCCCTTGGGCCAACCTGGTGCTGCAAAAGGTCAAACCCCAACCTGCCATAGCAGGCATGGATTTAGTACTGGGCACACACATCATTATCTCCGGTGTTCTAGCACAAGGCATGTACTATGTGGAAGCACCTCAGGATCAGCGAGCAGTATTTGTCATGCCATGGCATGAAGGCATTATGATTGGCACCACAGAAATTCTTTTCGACCAATCACCAAACCATGTAGAGCCACCAGAATCAGACATTGAATACCTGATTGATGTCTATAACCATTATTTTGCAAATACCATTACCCGTAAAGATGTAACGCGGGCCTTTGCAGGATTAAGAGTCTTGCCGGCTGACAGCGGCAGTGCCTTTACCCGTTCCCGTGAAATCATGATCCATAATGACCAGACAAACCCACAAGTCTTTACCGTGTATGGAGGCAAGCTTACGGCGTACCGGGCTACCGGTGAACGCACTATAAAACTCATACAAAAGATGCTGCCAAAGCGTGACAAAAAGACTGATGTCAGGTCTTTGAGACTACCCTAAAATGGACACAGATTTAATCTCTAGAGAAACGTAGAATACGCGCATGAGAAACAGGTCTGTCTACTGGAAATAATATGAGCCTCAAGCCAAACCACCGCCTGCCGCTGATGGCGATGGGCATGGTCTCCCTGCTGGCAGCACTATTTGGTGGCGTGCAGCGGTTAGGTTGGGATCTGCCTACTCTGACCATAGCCATGCCAGCCAATCATGGCCCGCTGATGGTAGGGGCCTTTCTGGGAACAGTTATTGGCCTGGAGCGAGCAGTGGCGTTAGGTAAGCTCTGGGGTTATCTGGGGCCACTATGCACCGGGATTGGAGGGCTACTGATGATTGCCGGAGCAATCCCAACTGTTGCCCCATTGCTGATAGCTGCCGGTAGCCTCATGCTGTCCCTACTCTTTGTCGCCTTTCTACAGCGCCAGTTTGCCTGGTTTACCGTAATCATGCTGGTCGGTGCCATCTCCTGGCTGTTTGGTAATATCCTCTGGCTTATAGAAGGAACGGTATTTTCCGCAGTCTGGTGGTGGATTGGATTTCTACTGCTGACCATCGCCGGAGAAAGGATGGAACTGGGTCGTATGCTATTCATCTCCAAGGCGCGCCAGATGCAGATGATCCTGGCCGTTACTATCTCCATGCTGGGCATAGTTATCACCTTGCTGGAGTTAAACCTTGGCCTGCGCATGCTGGGGGCTGGAATGGTTGCCATTGCCATCTGGCTGGGACTAAATGATATAGCCCGACGAACCATCAAGCAATCAGGATTGACCAGATTTATCGCTGTTAACCTGCTTGCCGGTTATTTCTGGCTGGCTCTGTGTGGGTTGTTGCTGGTTCTGTACGGGGCAGACTTTAGTGGGTTGCGATATGACGCTGTACTGCACAGTTTCTTCCTGGGGTTTATCTTCTCCATGATCTTTGGCCATGCCCCGGTTATCTTTCCTGCCGTATTAGGCCGAGGCATGCTCTATCGGCCTGTCTTCTATATCCATGTGGTGATGCTGCACCTTTTTCTTGCGATTAGAGTAGGTGGAGATCTGACCAGCGAAATCATTCCCCGCAATGTGGGCGGATTGCTCAATGCGTTAACCTTGCTGGTGTTTGTGGTAAATACAGTGCTGGCGATTCGTGCACATTTGGTTGCTGAAAGGAATGGGGATTAGCCCCTGAATTCTGATGATATTCAACTAACCCAGTAGAACAATCAGGCAGATGGAAAAACCACTTTTTAGATTCTAAACGATGGGTGTCTTCGTTTTTGTTTTTGGTTTTTACCATTACCTGTTATCGAGGAGAGGAAGCATGAAAGTACAGCCCATTTATCCTTGCATTTTGGAGGTCTATATACGAATATACCCAGTATGATTGAAAGATGGATTACAAACAAACTTGAACAAACGGTGCAATGCACACCTGCTGTCGCCCTTTTGGGGGCACGGCAAGTTGGCAAAACCACCCTCGCACAAACTATTGCTCACAATTATTCATCCCTCTATTTAGATCTTGAGTCTCCTGAAGATTTGGTAAAGCTGAGTGATCCAACGGCGTTTTTGTCCCAACATTGCAACAAGCTGGTAATTCTCGATGAAATTCAGCGTGCCCCTGATCTTTTTATGGTTTTGCGAGGCCTGATTGATAAAAACAGGCGCACCGGACGTCAAAATGAACAGTTTTTACTTCTAGGCTCTGCTTCCATGGATTTGTTACGGCAATCTTCAGAGAGTCTTGCAGGTCGTATCAGCTATATCGAAATGACTGGCCTGAACCTGTTAGAAGTCCCGGCAGAACAACCTGAACAGATTCAGCAACTTTGGTTGCGCGGTAGCTTTCCCAATAGCTATCTTGCTGATACAGATGCTTTCAGTATGGACTGGTTGGAACATTTGATCCGTACCTACCTGGAACGGGACATTCCTCAAATGGGATTCAGAGTTCCTGCCACCAGACTTCGAAGGCTCTGGACAATGCTGGCTCACCTACAAGGAGAAACTATCAATTACTCCACACTGGGGAGAAATCTGGAGGTTGATGGAAAAACCATCCATCACTATCTCGATATCCTGGTGGATTTGCTCCTTGTAACCCGCCTTGAGCCATGGCATGTCAATGTGAAAAAACGTCTTATAAAATCACCACGCTTCTACATTCGTGATAGTGGCATTCTTCATAGGCTACTTGGTATTTCTAACTATGATGCACTGCTTTCCAACCCTGTTATTGGCAAAAGCTGGGAAGGTTTTATTATTGAAAATATTTTATCTGTTCTTCCAAACGGAGTAGAAGCCTATTTCTACCGAACAGCAGCAGGGGCAGAGATTGATCTAATACTTAGAATTTCCAGCACTGAATTATGGGCAATAGAGATTAAGAGTGGCACAGCTCCCAAAATAGGTCGCGGGTTTCACCAGGCTTGCGAGGATATACAAGCCACACAAAAATATGTTGTATATGGTGGTCATGATGAATTTCCTGTTAAGCATAATACTACGATGATTTCCTTGCAGAAATTGATGATGCAATTGCAGGGGATTATGAGATCATGAATTTGATGGGGAAGCTTTGATGTAGAAGCAAAGGGTTTCGGTCAAGTTGGCCCGCATGTTATGCCTTTGATTGTGCAACGGCTTTACCTATAAACTCTTTAACACATTTAGTGCAAATTTCATTATCTGTTTGTAATTTTACATGCCTTCGGTATTTACCTTTTCCTTCAAGTATAGATTGAGGATCGGAAAGTTGAGCGCCTTCACTAAACTCAATTGATATATGCTTTGTATAGACAAAAATACCACCTAGCAATTTATCATCTGTAAGATAGACTATGCCTCCATATTTAATGGTTTCTTTTAGATTGTGACACGCTTCGAGGAACAGGTGCCTTACTTGAATAATGATTTGATAGTAATCATCAGAAATCACCCGAATATCTTCGATATATGCATCAACTTTTTGTTTATCAGATATAGTCATGTTTTTTGTCTTGAGGCATAACAGGTAATATTCGGCAGGTCGAAAGACACCCCGCCATCTTGTCTTCTCTTATTTTTGTTGATGGCTGTCACCTGCCAACTCCGCGTCATGACGGGGAGAGTACTTTTACTATTCGCTACTTCCTACTCGCCACCCGCTTTGTCTTTGATGGCGGTGAGGGCGGTTTTTTCTATCTCGAAATTTTCAGTGATGGTCACTGTTTCACCCGCTTTCAGAGATTGTACTTCCTCATCGGATAGAGTGCGGCTGAAGATCCCCCGCTCACCCGGAGCCTGGGTGTCGACTATTTCACCTTTCAGGGAAATTTCGAGGCTTGCCAGAAAGGCCGGCTGATAATCATCGCCGGAGCCAGATGGGGTGAGGGTAAAGCTGGCTGAATTAGCGCCCTCCTTGATCAGCTTATTCAAAGGCATGGAACTGGCCATTGTGTCGCTGTCGCTGGACAGGAAGTCGTTATATTCGTCATTGATTGATGTGCTGACAGTAACATCCCTTGTGGAGACGCTCATGGTTAGAGACATACCTGACGGGACAGGGGAGCCGCAGCCAAACAGGCCAAGAATTGCGGCGGTGGCACCGAAACGGCGTAGTGCTGAACTGAAATTGGGCATAATTTCTCTCTCCTCGCTTCACTGTCACTATAGTAGTAGAAGCGGCGCAGCTATGCCAATTAGAATAGAGACGAGATCAAGAACACTAATAATTTAACTTATTGTAATTTCAAGTGTTATGCTTGTTTTAAATGAGTCGCCGTAAAGCACTGTTTTACATGGCATTTCTGCCACTACAGCCCTCCGGCAGTCGAGTCGCCCAGGGGAACCTCCCCCTCAGGCTCTCACAGATCCGTACGTGAAACTCTCGCTTCATACGGCTCTTCATGTCCTTTGCAAATTACAAGTTTGCATAAATCCTTGGTTCCTCCCATTTCTGGTTGACCAGAGATCTATTCTTGGACATGTCAGCCCCTTCGCTCCATTTCCATTACAGAAACTTCATCACTACTACGAGCTGATCCGCCCCCGTGCTCTGCATCGGTACTCAGATCCTTGTGGGGCTTCCACTTGGATTTCTCCCTTAACATCAGAGCGACAGGTTCCCACGTTCCATACGAAAGCCTAAGATAAGTTCATGCCGCCTTTATGCCGGACACCATCCAAGCAGTAACCAGATCACTCTTGAACTTATCATGGAGCAGATCTGCAACCCCATTTTTGATGTCAATGTACACGCTTTCGACACGTCATCAGCGGTTTGCTTGCGCTCATCTCCATATCTCGCACCTGACAGAATCTTTGACCTGCCTTTTCCATAACGCTCACCACCCTGACTCTTAATCAGCGCAGCTCATGGTGGTTTGGTAACTACTTCTGGAAGTCGTCACCGGAGGGCCTTCCTCCATCTTTCATACAGTTGCGAGCAAAAATATTTTTTTGCTCTCGTGGCACACCAGATCCGGACGTGCGCTACTAACGCATCCGGCTCCTACGTCGAGTCAGACGCACAACCGCTCAGAAGGATACGGATGGATAACTCGTACACTTGGAACCCAGTCACGTACTATGCGCTTGAATTTA
>UOFX01000041.1_pt1 | contig 41496 bp, 38 predicted proteins | sample 1989101 | NCBI WGS metagenome assembly UOFX01 (sample SAMEA4712195, study PRJEB27164) | hydrothermal vent metagenome | biome: marine basaltic hydrothermal vent biome; feature: marine hydrothermal vent; material: mineral | place: Pacific Ocean | collected 2011-06-14/2011-07-23 | depth 1719 m
GCAATCATGGCACCAATGGGATTGGGCCTGCAATTGCTAGCAATAATAACGGGGCCACAATTGCCTACGTTGACCAATTAGATGTTTCCAATGGCACACTTGTTCTCACAACCACAGGCAGTGATGGCTCAAGCAATATGGTGGTCACCATGATGCCAATTCTTCATACAGGAGCTATAGAGTGGGAACTCAGCGGTACCGGTTGCGACACGGCAGGCCGAAGCATAAAGTGTACCGGTAACTAACAACGGGCAGACTGATTGCACAGAACCAGGCAATCCGACATAGTGCAATCGGCTGAAGCTTGTATTTTGGTTTAACAATCCCCACTGCGGTGGGGATTGTTTTATCTGCAATCTGACAGCAGATAAACTGCCAATCTTAAAGAACAATACATACCAACAAGATAGATAGCCTCATTAAATCAACCGTACTCCTCACCCATATCCACTATAAACAGGCACAAAATATTTCAATCTCCACTCCCTAAACCATGTCTCCCCCTCCGTAGAGAAGACAATAACAACGACAAAAAAACAAAAATTCTGCTATAAACGACCTTATTATTCAGGCAAAATCAGGGAACATTATTAAGACTAGGCTCGCGTGGGCATCGGTTTTCTCGGTCATGCCTGCATCGCTACAAAGGGAAATACTGGAATCAACCAATTTTGACCCAAACATCCTATGGCAACAACCAAACCCAAAGTTAACCTAAGCGGCCTAGCCCGCTGCCTTATAATGAACAACCTGCTCAACGAGCAGGAAGCAGAGAAGGCCTTTCAGGAAGCAATAAAAAAACGCATTCCCTTCGTCGCCCATCTGGTTGAAAATAAACTGCTGAAGAGTCGTGAAATTGCTGAGACCGCCTCCATGGAATTTGGCGTCCCCTTCTTTGATCTGGATGCCCTTGATACGGAAAGCGCCCCTATCGACCTGGTCGAAGAGAAACTCCTCCGCAGTCACAGCGCCCTGCCTCTGGTTAAACGTGGCAACCGCCTGTTTCTAGCCGTATCCGACCCAACCAACCACCAGGGCCTGGATGAGATAAAGTTCAACACCGGCCTCGCCTCAGAAGCCGTGCTGGTAGAAGAGGACAAACTCAAGCGCCATATTGAGAAAGCACTGGATGCTCAGGACACCAGCATGTCCGACATGATGGATGCTGACTTGGACAACCTTGACATCATAGCCGGTGATGAAGATGGAGGGGCAGCAAGTGATAATGATGCTGAGATTGATGAGGCTCCTGTAGTCCGCTTTGTCAATAAGATCCTACTGGATGCCATTAACAGCGGTGTCTCAGATATACACATAGAACCCTACGAGAAAATCCTCCGTATCCGCTATCGTCAGGATGGCATTCTACGCGAAGTGGCATCACCACCGCCCAGCATTGGCAATCGGATGACCGCCCGCATCAAAGTAATGTCAAGAATGAACATCGCGGAACGCCGGGTGCCCCAGGACGGGCGAATAAGAATGAAGCTCTCAAAAACCCGCGCCATCGATTTTCGTGTCAGCACCTGCCCTGTCCTGCACGGCGAAAAGATCGTACTGCGTATTCTTGACCCCGCAAACTCAGAAGTTCCTCTTGACGCACTTGGACTGGATGAAAAACAGACAAATGACTTTTTGAAGGCCATCAAAAAACCTTATGGCATGGTATTGATCACAGGCCCCACCGGTAGCGGTAAGACAGTCACCCTGTATACCGGCCTTAATATACTCAATACACCGGACATCAACATCTCCACTGCGGAAGATCCAGTGGAAGTCACGGTAGATGGCATCAACCAGGTCAACGAAAACAGCGCTACTGGCATGACCTTCGCTGTCGCACTGAAGGCGTTTCTGCGTCAGGACCCAGACATCATAATGGTGGGCGAGATACGTGACCAGGGAACCGCTGAGATAGCAGTAAAAGCAGCTCAAACCGGCCACCTGGTACTCTCTACCCTGCATACCAATGACGCTCCTCAGACCCTGACCCGTATGGTGAATATGGGCATCCCACCCTTCAACATCTCCTCAGCGGTCATCCTTATCATGGCTCAACGCTTGGCCAGACGCCTCTGCAAGCACTGCAAGATAGAGGAAGATCTCCCAGAAGAGGCCCTGCTTGAAGAGGGTTTTACCGCAGAAGAGATCCCTGGCTTGACTCTCTACAAAGCGGGTGAATGCGACAAATGCACCAAGGGCTACAAAGGGCGGCTTGGCATCTTCCAGGTCATGCCACTATCTGAAGCAATGGGACGGATGGTTATGGAAGGAGGCAATGCCATGGAACTGGCAGATCTAGCAGCATCAGAAGGCATAAATGACCTACGCAGATCCGGCCTGAACAAGGTTAGTGAAGGGTTGACCAGCCTCGAAGAACTTAATCGGGTAACCAAGGAATAAGACTCATGGTGGCAAAAGCAGCAAAGGCACTCAAAGCACAGAAATCCCACACCTTTACCTGGGAGGGAGCAGATAAACAAGGCAAGCGCACCGCAGGCGAAACTCAGGCCACAAACATTGCTATGGCACGTGCAGAACTGCGTCGACAAGGCATAATGCCATCCAAGGTCAAAAAGAAATCCGCACCACTGTTTAGCACTAGAAAGCAGGCCATAACACCTGGAGATATCTCTATATTCAGTCGCCAACTCTCTACCATGATGTCTGCCGGTGTACCCCTGGTGCAATCCTTCGATATCGTTGGCCGTGGACACAACAATCCCAGCATGGGGGAGCTATTACTGCGCATCAAAGCCGATATTGAGAGTGGCACGGCACTGGCCCCGGCCTTGGCCAAGCACCCGCTTCAATTCGATGACCTGTTCTGCAACCTGGTCGAAGCGGGCGAACAAGCAGGTGTACTGGAGATCATGCTGGATAAGATCGCCATCTATAAAGAAAAAACCGAGACCATCAAAAAGAAAATCAAAAAGGCTATGACCTATCCCGCAGCAGTTGTCGTCGTTGCCTTCATTGTTACCACCATCCTGTTGATCTTTGTAGTTCCTCAGTTCGAGGCACTCTTCACAGGCTTTGGCGCAGACCTGCCAGCATTTACTAAAATGGTAGTTAATCTATCCGAGTGGATGCAGGAATACTGGTGGATCGTATTGGGAGGAATCGTAGTAGCAAGCTATGTCATTGGCAACACCTATAGACGATCCCGTAAATTCCGTCACTTATTGGACAAAGCCGTACTTAAAGCGCCTATTTTTGGTGAAATCCTGCATAAGGCAGCTATTGCCCGGTTTGCCAGAACTCTGTCCACTATGTCCACAGCTGGCGTCCCCTTGGTCGAAGCCCTTGAATCTGTAGCAGGTGCCACGGGCAACATTGTCTACACTGAAGCAGTCTTGCGCATACGTGAAGATGTTGCTACAGGTATCGCCATGCAGATGGCCATGAAGCAACAAAAGCTATTCCCCCATATGGTAATTCAAATGGTTGCTATTGGAGAAGAGTCGGGTGCTGTAGATGACATGCTGGCTAAGGTGGCTGATTTTTATGAAGAGGAGGTAGATAATGCTGTAGATTCCTTAAGCAGCCTGATCGAACCAATAATTATGTCTATTCTTGGTGTCTTGGTAGGTGGGTTGGTCATCGCAATGTATCTGCCTATTTTCCAGATGGGTCAGGCTATTCGGTAGCCGCGAAGATCACACACAGATCTTTGCTGTTGCAAACCGCTCCTACAACCGCCTGTAATTCATGATCTTGATTGATTATCTACAACATAACCCCATTGTATTTCTCATCTACATTGGCCTGCTGGGTCTCATCATTGGCAGTTTTCTAAATGTAGTTATTTACCGCCTGCCAACCATGATGGAGCAAGATTGGCGAGAACAATGTCTGGAGTTTCTAAAGCAGAACAACGCTAAAGATAAACCACGGCTTACCCTCAGCAAACCACGCTCCAGCTGCCCACAGTGCAGCCGCCCAATCAAAGCCATTGAAAATATTCCAGTCATTAGCTACCTGTTTCTAAAGGGACGATGTTCAGGGTGCGGGACTCCAATCTCAATTCGCTACCCACTAATTGAGCTAACCACCTGTGTACTATCATTAGTTGTTGCATGGCACTTTGGAGTAAATAGCCAAACAGCTGCCGCCCTGGTTCTGACCTGGGCGCTGATCGCTCTGAGCATGATTGATTTTAATCACAAGCTATTACCCGACACCATTACTCTCCCATTCCTTTGGCTTGGACTGCTACTTAGTATTTGGGGCACCTTCACTGACCCGCAATCAGCCATCATAGGTGCCACAGCTGGCTATCTGTCACTTTGGAGCATCTTCCATATATTCCGGCTTCTAACCGGCAAAGAGGGAATGGGGTATGGTGATTTTAAGCTGTTGGCTCTATTCGGTGCCTGGTTAGGCTGGCAAGCCCTGCCGCAGATCATAATGCTCTCCTCACTGGTTGGAGCCATGATAGGCCTGACACTCATCCTGGCACTTGGCCGCGATCGTAATATCCCTATCCCCTTTGGCCCCTATTTGGCAGTGGCTGGCTGGATCAGCATGCTCTGGGGCGGTCAGATAAATCAGGCTTACCTCAATTGGGCAGGAATACAATAATAGGTGCAAAGCACAATCTACAGGAAGAACGGGCATGAGCATTACCCCCATATATTTTAAAGTATTATTAACAGCGCTCTTCTTATTAGCTCCACTCTATTTTCAGCCCAACCTTGGCGGCAGGGGGTTGGATCTTACCTACAACATCCCGGTGTGGGCCATTGCCTCTTTTCTGATTGGTAGTGGACTCTATTTGGTTGCAGCCACACAGCAATTCATCCGTCCAACTCACGCATGGGCATTCCTGGTATTTCCAGCAGTTATTATTCTCAGTGGAATGATCACTGGCTCCTCTCAGCCTATCCCCTGGCTTTTCAGGCAAATCTATGTCACTGGTGGCATACTATTTCTGTTCAGCCTCCTTCAGTTCAACGTCAAACAACGCAATATTGAACAAGTGATGTTTGTGATGGTGGCATCCACTCTGGTACATGCATTGGTAGCCATTACTCAGATATTCTCCCCCGAATTAATCCAGGGATGGCTGATTACAAGCGGAAATACCCCCATTGGTATTTTCCAGCAGATCAACGTGCTTTCCTCCTATCTAGCCACAGGCATAGTCATCTCTCTGTATTTAATTAGCAGACCATCCATTATCTCTGCTCCTATTGCAGCAAAGGCTTTACTCATCGCCAACATTGCAAGCAGTGCTTTTATCATCGCCTATATTGGGTCACGGGTTGGAATGATGTCCGTTTTGATAGGCATCCTGCTTATTCTTATTAGCCGTCGGCAACAACTCAAAAAGAGGCTTGCCATAACATTGATTGCCTCCCTAGCGCTGATTGGTGGCGCTATACCTGGAGGCACTATTCAAGAAATCAGTGGCTTTGAAAAACTATCCCAGAGAACCATCGATTTGGCCAAAGGCGCTGATTCTTCCATACGCATTAATATGTACGCCATTGCCTTGGAGCTGGTAGCACAAAAGCCTGTCTTTGGGCATGGTATTGGTAATTTTCAGCGTGTTTGGAGCATGCAGAATGGTGATTACCATCAACGTAACCCAGACGCCCAACTGCCAGCCTACATGACACACCCTCACAACGAACTGGTGTACTGGCTTATAGAGGGGGGCACTGTGTCATTTATTGGTATCGCAATAGCAATTGGTGCAATTCTGCTCGCTCTCGTCCGGTGTGGTCCGCAACGTGGATTCGCATATACTGCTCTGCTAACCCCCATCAGCTTGCATATGCAGGTAGAACTGCCCATCCATCCACTGGTTTCTTTGGCTATTTCTGATATTTATCATCTTACGCCACCGCACGATAGTGAGTACCGTACCACTTAGCCTTCCTGCAACCCGCTTAATCAAAGTAACGGCCATCCTATTCTGTATTGGAACCAGCTATTTCATGGTTCATAGCGCCCGCGCCCAAGCAGATATTTATGCATTTTTAACCGCCAAAGAAAATAGCAGCCCCTACTTGCAGGTAGCACTCAACAACCTCTACTTCAAACCATACGCGGAACGATTGGCAATGCGCAGTTTATTGCATGCCAATATACAAGCTAAAAATCCTGAAAAAGTCCGTTATTTTGCCCAGTGGGCTGAGCAACAGATCGCTATAAATCCCCGGCTAAAAATGTTTGAAGACCTGATCAATGCCTACACATTCCTGGATCTTGAAAAGGAACGGTGCAGAATCATCCACACCGGAATTACGATGCATCCCACGAACGAGCCACTTAGAGCAGCCGCCGCGCCCTGCAACAAATAGAAATGGGTTCCGAGTCGCACACGACTATTGCCTTGCACCAGCGGAGTTTACCTAAACTGAATTAGAGCTTACAATTATTGATATGGTCAACTTTATGGCCTAGTATACGGACATGAAGTCAGCCAATATAGCAGAATTCAAAAGCCACCTCGGAAAATACCTGGCCATTGTGGAGCAAGGAGGGAAAGTCCAGTTGTGCAGACGCAATATTCCCATGGCCATAATTATCCCCTCCAAGGCCAAGGCAACCGTTAATAAAACCCAGCTTGGCTGTGGAACCGGAAGCGTGGTGATTGTAACTGATCTGACCGAACCAGCTTGTTTGCCAGAGGACTGGTAACTTCTCAATAACCCCATGCAAAACCGCAAAATGCGTAGGATGTGGTGAGCGGGAGTGAACCGCATCAATTATTGGCACCAAATACAACTTAGCAGGATAAGGGTGATTGGGTTGATGCGGTTCGCAAGCTTTTATGCCCTTGAGTACAGCACATCCTGCAAGAAAATGGCAAGGTATTGTACTCGTAGGAGCGGCTGTCAGCCGCGAACATCTGTGCGGTGATCTTTCGCGGCTGGCAGCCGCTCCTACGGCAATCCGTCATTTATGTTATTTAAGAGTTACAATAAAGCAACCATTCCACAATGCTCATCATCGGACTCACTGGCGGCATCGGCAGTGGCAAAACAACTGTCTGCAATTACTTCTCCGCCCTCGGCGCACCTGTTATTGATGCGGATCTGGTTGCCCGTGAAGTGGTCAAACCAGGCCAGCCAGGGCTGACACCGATTATCACCAGATTTGGACAGGATATATTAGCAGCAGACGGCTCCCTAAACCGAGCCAAGCTCCGCGAGCTGATTTTTTCCGACAAAATGGCCCGCCAAGAACTTGAAGGAATTCTCCACCCACTAATTCGCGCCCGCATGGATGAGCAACTTGCTACTGTGAAATCACCATACGCTATCGTGTCCATACCTCTGTTACTGGAGAATGGCCAAACGGAGAATATCGACCGAATACTGGTTATCGACGCTGATGAGTCACAACAGATACTGAGAACTTGCCAACGCGATGACCAAAACCACGAGCAGATTCAGGCAATTCTAGACGCCCAATGCAACAGAAAAGATCGGCTGGTAGCGGCAGATGATATAATCTACAACACTGGCGACCTGGACTCACTTAAGTCCCAGGTGGCCAAAATGCATAACTACTACTTGAACCTAGATACCATTGACCAACCAGATCATCTATGAACACCCTTTGAACGAGAGGATTAGAACCCTCTTACGCCTGGAGCATCTGTTCCAACGCATCGCATTCCATCTATCACAACCGGATGCGTGGAGCAGCCGTGCGGCAATCAACGGGCTGCTGGACATTATCAGCATCCTCACCCGCTCCGATATCAGGTCTGAGGTCACAAAAGAGCTAGAACGCTATACCACAAATCTGGGCAAAATTCGTTCCACACAGGGGATTGATATCCAGCACCTGGATGAGATCATGAGGAACCTGGAAGCAAACATGGAGAACCTCCATAAAACCAGCACTCAGGTTGGTCGGGATCTACGGGAAGACTCATTTCTCAACAGTATCGTGCAACGCAGCAGCATTCCGGGCGGAAACTGCGCCTTTGACCTGCCCCATTATCACTACTGGCTCCAGCAGCCACCCGAAGCAAGATTGAAAGACCTGCAAAACTGGTTTTGCGAGCTGGAACCACTGCAAAAGGCTACTCAACTACTGCTTTCACTAACCAGGGACAGCACCCGCTCCACCAATGAGCGAGCAAATGCTGGGCTATTTAAGTACACCCTAGAGGCGCAAACACCTGCCCAATTAGTTTGCATTGGGCTTTCCATGGAGAGCAGAGTATTCCCCGTGATCAGCGGGGGAAAACACCGGTTTGCCATTCGTTTTTTGGAGCCGAATATGGTGGGAAAAGCCACTCAGACCAAGCGGGATGTTGAGTTCTCATTGATCTGCTGTACCTTCTAGCCCCAAAATCCACTAATACCAGCAACACCCTGAGCACCATTATTCTGCGCTTCAACAATCATATCCAGACGCATTCCACCCAGAGCATAGACGGGTAATCCTGCCTCAATCACCAATTCTGCAAATCGACTCCACCCCAATGACTGGGATTGTGGATGACTTGAAGTAACCAGCACAGGTGAGAGCACGGCAAAATCCAGCCCCAGTTCCATAGCCTGGGTCAGGTCAGCGGCAGTATGACAAGAAGCACCAACCAAATATTCACTACTCAATGGACGCTGATGCACGCTTTGCAACTGCTGCCCAGTCAAATGGACTCCATCCGCGCCCAATCCAATCACTAACTCTGGGGATGCATTCAATAAACACCTAACTCTATGCTGTCGACATACCCTCAGCACATCCTCTGCTAAAGATTGAAATTCTATATCTGGCAATGATTTGGCACGCAACTGAACTAGGTTTATTCCACTATCCAAAGATATTTCCAACTGGCTGAGAAACCCTTCCTTATCCGCAGGATCTGCCCCAGTAATCAGGTAACACTCAGGCAGTGCATGAAGATTTTTTATTTCAGTTTGCATTTGTTCGCAGCATGATTTTTTTGCTATATTGATCTGCATAACATACTTCAGTTCTTCGATTAAAACATCACGCTCATAATAGTGACATGCAGACAAAAAAGTACAACATAACTCGGTTCAAAGCATTCGGTATACATATTGGCATCAGCCTCATGATCTTCTCTTTTTCTCTTGGTATTGCTGCTAGGCTTTTGGTACAAACCACCTTTCTTTGATCTTGAGGATGGGCCAAAAGCCATTCAGATCATCATTTTTGTTGACTTGGTACTTGGACCTCTGCTGACGCTAATCATCTTCAAACCAGGAAAACCAGGACTTAAATTTGACTTGTCTATGATAGCCATTTTTCAATTGTCAGCCTTGATGTATGGCATCTGGATGGTTCAAATGGCACGCCCTGTCACTGTAATGCTCTCTTATGATGCCCTGTACATTGCCAACTATAGAACGGTCAAGGAGAGTAATATACCCATAGCAGCAAAGGATAAAATAATTGGCCTGGAGCCAACATACCTATACATCAACTTCCCTAAGGATGACCCAAACTTTGTAGCCACTGCCTTCAAGGCATTTAAAGAAGGTAGCGGCCTGGAACTGCTCTATAAATATTCAGAACCCATGTCTCTCAGCAACAAACAACAAACCTCTACCATCGCAATTGATATAGAAAAATACACCGGTTCAACTGACGAATGGCAGGTTATCCTGCAGAATTTCGTAAGCGCTCATGATCAACCACTGGAGACAATGACTTTTTTACCAATCCAGGCACGATATGGGAAATACTTCCTGGCCATCGATAAAGAGAACGGCGAAATCATAGACTATCTACATATCCCTTACTTTGATAACTTAGCAGTAGCAGCACGAATATCACCTCATGGGAGATAATTTCTAACTGGCGTCCACCCATAAACACCGTTACGTACGATATTCCGCATTTATACGAACATAATCATAGGAAAGATCGCAAGTAAGCACCCGAGCACTGACATCACCACGCCCCAGCACCACTCTAATCACAAATTCTGACTGATCCATAACGGCTTGCCCTGCTGTCTCGGTATAGTCCTCTGCTCGACCACCATCGCGCACGATACAGACATCACCAAGCCAAATCTGAATCACCTTAATATCAAGATCTTCTATTCCCACCCTGCCCACCGCAGCCAGAATGCGCCCCCAGTTTGGGTCTGATGCAAACATGGCAGTTTTAACCAATGGGGAATGAGCAATGGTATAAGCTACATCACGAGCCTCTGTCTGACACTCGGCACCTTCAACCAGGATCTCTACCAATTTAGTCGCGCCTTCACCATCCCGCACAATAGCACTAGCCAGATCCATGCATACTTCACTCACTGCACGGCAGAGTTGCTGATAAGCTAAACCATCCACTTTTATTGGCTCAGCCTCACTGGCACCACTAGCCATCAGCACACAGGCATCGTTAGTTGAGGTATCACCATCCACGGTAATGGAATTAAAAGATGGGGCCACTGCCTGTTGCAGACAGTCTTGTAATAGTCTTTGATCTACCGCCGCATCAGTAGCTACGTAGGCCAACATGGTGGCCATGTCCGGGCGGATCATGCCGGAACCCTTGGCCATGCCAGTAACGGTAATATTGTAACTATCCACCTCAAATTGACGAGATAGAAGTTTAGGTACTGTATCCGTAGTCATGATGGCTTGAGCAGCTTCTGCCCAGCCATCATCACTCAAGTTACTGAAGGCAGTCGGCATGGCATTATGCAGACGCTCCATTGGCAGACACTCACCTATAACTCCGGTGGAAAAGGGCAGCACCTGTTGTAGTTCGCTGCCTGCAATCTCTGCCAACCTATGGCAGCTTGATAAAGCATCCTCGATACCCTGAGCACCCGTACCTGCATTGGCATTGCCTGAATTGATCAGCAAATATCGTGGGGCCACCTCGTCCAGATGCTTGCGCGCTATCACCACTGGCGCGGCACAGAAGGCATTGCGGGTAAATACCGCCGCACAGGTCGCACCACCCGCAAGTTCAATAACCACAAGATCATCCCGATCAGGATATTTAATACCCGCAGCAACCGTCCCCAGGCGGATACCAGGCACTTGAAAAAAAGAGGAATCTAAAGCCATTGTTACTTGGTATCACACCACAGAAATGACTAGTTACTATGTCAATCGCCCATGACACTGTTTGTACTTTTTACCCGAACCACAGGGGCAAGGCTCATTCCGACCGATTTTTCGATCCTGGCGAACGAACGGCTGCCGCTCCTCACCACCTTCATCTTCAGGCGCAGAACCATCTTCACCATCATAGGCTCCAATCTCATCATGCAAATACTGGTAGTCATCAGCATGCTGTGCATGAGCTGGGATATTCATCTCCTCCTCAGAGCGAACCCTGATCCTGGTCAGCATTTCGACAACATCACGCTTGATGCCCTCCAACAGACCTGAGAACATCTCAAAGGCCTCACGTTTATACTCCTGCTTCGGATTCTTCTGCGCATAACCGCGCAGGTGAATACCCTGCCGCAGGTAGTCCATCGCAGCCAGATGTTCCTTCCAGAGGCCATCCAGGGTTTGCAGCATCACTGCCTTTTCATACTGCCGCAGCCCTTCACTTCCTGCCATCCGTTCGGTCTCTGCGTACTGATCCTCCATCTCTTTGAGAATCCGTGCCCGCAGTGACTCCTCATGCATGCTGTCATCCTCATCCAGCCACTGCTGAATGGGATAAGCGACGACAAATGCCTTCTCCAGCGCCTCAGTCAAACCGGGCACATCCCATTGTTCATCGAGGCTCTCAGGGGGGATATAGATACTGATCAGATCATTGACCACATCATGCCGCAGATCACTGATGGTGCCGGAAATATCATCCACATCCATCAACTCGTCACGCTGCTGATAAACCACTTTACGCTGGTCATTGGCTACATCGTCATATTCCAGCAGTTGCTTACGAATATCGAAGTTGCGCCCTTCCACCTTTTTCTGGGCATTAGCAATTGCCTTGGTTACCCAAGGATGCTCGATGGCCTCTCCCTCTTCCATGCCCAGCTTCTGCATGATGTTGGATACCCGCTCAGAGGCAAAGATACGCATCAGATTATCTTCCAGCGACAGATAGAAGCGCGAGGAACCAGCATCACCCTGACGCCCGGAGCGGCCTCGCAGCTGGTTATCAATACGCCGGGATTCATGCCGTTCAGTGCAGACTACCCGCAGTCCGCCGGCATCGAGCACCCGTTGGTGCATTTCCTGCCATGCCTCTCTGATCTTTCCCACCTCTGCAAGATCAGGGTTTTCTCCCAGCTCGGCGATGGTCACATCCGGGTTGCCCCCCAGCACGATATCCGTACCACGACCCGCCATATTGGTAGCAATGGTCACCTTGCCCGGTTCACCCGCCTCAGCCACAATACCTGCCTCACGCTCATGCTGCTTGGCATTAAGCACCTGGTGATCGATCTTCTGCTCCTTTAATAGATCAGAAACCAGCTCTGATGTCTCAATAGAGGCGGTACCTACCAGCACTGGTTGCCCACGTTCCGCGCAATCCTGCACATCCTCAATGATGGCCTTATATTTCTCCTTCGCCGTGAGGTAGATCAGATCACCCTGATCATCCCGCAGCATTGGCACATTGGTGGGAATCACCACCACCTCCAGGCCATAGGTCTGCTGAAATTCAAAGGCCTCAGTATCCGCCGTACCGGTCATTCCAGATAGCTTGCCATAGAGCCGGAAGTAGTTCTGAAAGGTAATAGAGGCCAGGGTCTGATTTTCTTGCTGAATCTTCACCTTCTCTTTAGCCTCAACCGCCTGGTGCAGACCGTCTGACCAGCGACGCCCTGGCATGGTGCGACCAGTGAACTCATCCACAATCACAACCTCGTCATTGGTCACGATGTAGTCCACATTCTTCTGGAACAGGGCATGGGCGCGCAAGGCTGCATTGACATGGTGCATCAGGCTGATATTGGCCGTGTCGTAAAGACTGTCACCTTCATCTAACAGCCCCATTTTCTCCAGCATGCCTTCCACCTTCTCGTGACCTTCATCACTGAGGTAGGCCTGCCGCCCCTTCTCATCAACCGAGAAATCACCTGGCCCGAAATCCGGACGTCCCTCTTCATCCACAATAGGATCCTGCCGGGTCAGATTAGGGATAATGTTGTTAACACTTTCATATAGTTCCGGCCCCCCCTCAGTGGGGCCGGAGATAATCAGTGGGGTACGCGCTTCGTCGATAAGGATGGAGTCCACCTCATCTACAATGGCAAAGCTCCGACGGTTCTGCTGCACCCGCTGATCAGCCGCAAAGGCCATGTTGTCACGCAGGTAATCAAAGCCAAATTCATTATTGGTACCATAAGTAATATCAGCGCTATAGGCCTCCCGGCGGGTGGCGTTACGCAGATGACGATAGCCGCTGGCTGAACCGTCATCCTGAGGGTCTACAAGGTAGGAACTGCTGTCCGGCCCTTGACCACCCGAGCCATTTATGACCCCAATACTCAGCCCCAGAAAATGATAGAGCCGCCCCATCCACTCTGCATCACGCCGAGCCAGGTAATCGTTCACCGTCACCACATGCACACCATTATCAGGCAGGGCATTGAGATAGGCAGCCAGAGTGGCAACCAATGTCTTGCCTTCACCGGTGCGCATCTCGGCGATCTTGCCATCGTCCAACACCATGCCGCCGATCAACTGCACATCAAAGTGGCGCATGTCCAGGACACGCTGCCCAGCTTCCCGCACAGTAGCAAATGCCTCTGGCAACAGGTCACTCAGACTCTCACCCTGCTCTAACCTCTGCCTGAACTCGGTGGTTTTGGCTTGCAACTCCTCATCAGACAGGGCCTGGAACGATGGCTCCAGTTTATTTATTATTGCCACTGTCTTCGACATCTGCTTAATCAAGCGATCATTCCGGCTGCCGAAGATTTTGCTGAAAAATTTGCTGGCCATTAACGTAAATCCCGTAGGAATTAAAGATAAAAATATGGGGAATGATACCGCAAAATCAACCGTCCTGGAGGCAACGGCTGGAAAGGAGTTCTATCCTGACCCTTTTTTACTTGCAACCTGCTGCTTGCCACTCACAACAGCCTGTTTAAGATATTTCCAAGGATTGACCTGCTTACCATCACGTAGCACCTCAAAGTGCAGGTGTGGCCCCGTAGAACGACCTGTTGAACCCATCCTTGCGATAATCTGGTTTTTATCAACCCGATCACCTACATCCACCAGAATTTTACCATTATGACCGTAGAGGGTGGCATAACCATTGCCGTGATTTATTTCAACCATATAGCCATATCCTTGCTGCTTGCCAGCCTGCGATACCACGCCAGCCGCTACCGAGAAGATAGCGGCATCTTTCTTACCAGCAAAATCCACCCCTCGATGGAAGGCCTTCTTACCAGTGAAAGGATCCTTGCGATAGCCAAACCTGGATGAGATCCAGCCTCTATCAATAGGGCGACCAGCCGGATGTATCTCCTGCTGCAGCTTACGCGCCATAATCAGCTCTTCCATGAAATCAAGTTTCTGCTCTCTGTCATTTATGGTCTGAGACAACATCTGCAGGTCGGCCAGCAGCTCCGAAAGCTCCAGTGATTCAGATCTATTGGACGCATCCAGACCACCGATTGGCGGCTCATGGGAAAAATCGAATTCGTTCTGATCCAACAAGCCAGCCTTGGCTAAACGCTCACCCAGCGCATCCAGCCGCATGATATGAGACTGCATCTTACCCAGTCGCAGCGCCAGGGCATCCAGGTGTGCACGAGTCTGCTCCCGCGCCTCTTGTATTCCGCGCCGCTGATCGACAAGCGCTGCCTGCATCACAAGATCTACCGGCTCCACCACCGGAACAGGTTCGGCCAGCAATAACCCAAGCTTATAACCTGCCCAACCGACACCACCAGAAATCCCTGCCACTAAGATCAGCAGCAGCGTCACAACCAGACCCAGGCTAAGTTTTACGCTTCCGGTCTTATTGCGGGAACCGGTAAGTAGTATCATGCTCATAAGAGTACTATTAAATGATTAAACCACGACCTGCAAAGAATTTTTTTCGCTCAGCCCCTGCCTTTAGGGAGCTACGCACCAACCTCATCCAGCAGGAAGAGCTACTGGTCTTGGTGCGCAGCCAATTACCCGAACCCCTTCAGCCACACTGCCTAGCTACCCAGCTAAAGGAGAAAGGCCTCCTCATAATCCACGCCGAATCATCTGCATGGGCGAGCCGCCTGCGTTATTTCTCTCGGGATCTCCGCATCAAGCTCCAAGACAAGGGACTGAATACCCGGAAAATTGAGGTACGAGTGTTCATTAAAGATCCACAACAAAAGCGCCCGGCACGCCATCTCCACCGCCTCTCCGCAGAAAACGCCAGACTAATCGAGGCAACTGCTGAAAATATCCAGGATCCTGATTTGCGAGCAGCGCTGCAACGCCTTAGTAAGCACTACCGCAATTAAGTCGCTTGAACCGGCTTCATGTAAGAAATTGGCACCGTGCATTCTTCTTCAAACGTAACTTCTTCCCAGGCATTCTCGTCCGCGATCAAGGTCTGAAGCAGTTTGTTATTCAAGGCGTGCCCTGACTTGCAGCCGCTGAAGGAGCCAATCAGGCTATGCCCTAACAGATACAGATCGCCAATGGCATCAAGAATTTTATGTTTTACGAACTCATCCTCATAGCGCAGCCCGTCTTCATTCAGAATTCGGTAATCATCCACTACGATGGCATTGTCCATACTGCCACCCAGGGCTAGTTTCCTCTCACGTAACATTTCGATATCACGCAAAAAACCAAAGGTTCGGGCACGACTAACCTCTTTCACAAATGAGGTAGAAGAAAAATCCACAGAAGCAAAGCGGGTATGTTCGGTAAAAGCCGGGTGATTAAAATCAATGGAGAAGGTGACTTTAAAACCGTCGAAAGGCTCAAAACAGGCCCGTTTGCCATCTTCTTCCACCACCACAGTTTGCTTGATGCGGATAAATTTTTTGGCGGCCCTCTGCTCTTCAACACCAGCAGACTGGATCAGGAACACAAATGGCCCGGCGCTGCCGTCCATAATTGGCACCTCAGGGGCACTCACATCCACATAGGCATTATCGATACCAAGGCCCGCAAAGGCGGATAGGAGATGCTCAATGGTGGAGATTTTGACCCCATCTTTCTCCAGGGAGGTGGAGAGGCGAGTATCGCCAACATTTTCAGGACAGGCGCGGATCTCGACCGGTTCGTCCAGATCCACCCGTTTAAACACTATTCCTGTGTTTACTGCCGCTGGCCGGAGCGTAAGATAGATTTTCTCACCAGTGTGCAATCCGACCCCAGTTGCACGAATGACATTTTTAAGCGTACGTTGCCTTATCATTGAGGTTATTGGCCCATTTTCTGTAACCGGACAAGAATCTGTAAAAAACGGCAGCATCGTACCACAGCACCATGCTGCTTACAAAGGATGCAGCTAAGCTTCAATCTGCCTGACGACGCAAAAATGCCGGTATATCCAGGTACGCCATATCCTTATCCTGAGCAGAAGCAGCATGGGACTGAGCTGACTTACCTTCCTGACGAATTACGGTCGGACGATCCATTTCCGAATAATTTACTAGTGTCGGCTCCGCTGCTTCAGAACTAACCAGCTTGATCTGTGCAGACTCAGATACAACAGGCTGTGCAGGTCGCAGAATCTGCCCCTGCTCACGGCCCAGGCCAGTAGCTACGACAGTAACTCGCATCTCTTCCTGCATTTCAGGATCGATAACGGTTCCGACCACCACAGTGGCATCATCACAGGCAAATTCCTTAACCGTGTTGCCTACCTCTTCAAACTCGCCAATGGAAAGATCCAAACCAGCCGTAATGTTCACCAGAATGCCATGGGCACCGGAGAGATTCACATCTTCCAACAACGGACTATGGATAGCCTCTTCAGCCGCATCTCGTGCTCGGTTTTCACCGGAGGAGCTACCGGAACCCATCATGGCAACCCCCATCTCTGACATCACGGTGCGCACATCAGCAAAATCCACGTTAATCAGGCCTGGCCTGGTAATCAACTCGGCAATGCCCTGTACCGCACCGAGCAGCACATCATTGGCAGTCTTGAAGGCATTGAGCAGGGACATCTCTTTGCCTAAAACTTCCAACAACTTCTCATTCGGGATGGTAATCAAGGAATCAACATGCTCAGCCAGCGCCTCAATACCTTCTACAGCCACAACCTCGCGCTTCACCCCCTCAAAACGAAACGGCTTAGTCACCACAGCTACGGTTAGAATACCCATGTCTCTGGCCACCTCAGCCACCACCGGGGCTGCACCGGTACCAGTGCCACCACCCATACCAGCGGTAATAAACACCATATCAGCCCCCGCCAGAACTTCCTGAATACGGTCACGCTCCTCAAGGGCCGCATCCCGGCCCACGTCTGGATTAGCCCCGGCACCAAGCCCTTTGGTGATATTGGAACCCAGCTGCAGCACCGTTCGCACCTTGGTATTCTTCAACGCCTGGGCATCCGTATTTGCGCAGATAAAATCCACGCCTTCAATGTTAGCTTCAAGCATATGATTAACTGCATTACCGCCACCACCACCAACCCCAACGACTTTAATCACTGCATTCTGGCTGTGTGCATCCATTAATTCGAACATAACCTTATCTCCTCCACGCTTCGCATGTTTTGTAGTCTAAAATAATTGGATTCTTAACATTTACCATCAGAAATTCCCCTGAAACCAGCTCTTCATCCGCCCCCAGACCGATTTCACCCCACCACCACGGGATAGCTCCGAACGGCCTCTGAGCTGATTGCTACGCCCAAACAACAGCAGGCCGACACCAGTGGCATAGATCGGATTACGCACCACATCTATCAAACCCGTGACATACCGTGGCACACCCAGCCGAACCGGCATGTGAAACACCTCTTCTGCCAACTCAATCAACCCCTCCATCTTTGAACTGCCACCGGTCAGAACCACACCACCGGCAATCAAATCTTCGAAGCCACTACGCCGCAGCTCCGCCTGAATCAGAGTAAGCAATTCCTCATAGCGCGGTTCTACAACCTCTGCCAGAGTCTGCCGGGACAGACGCCGCGCCGGCCTGTCACCAATACTCGGAACCTCAATTGTTTCATTATCAGAAGCAAGCTGGGTCAAGGCGCAGGCATATTTGATCTTGATATCTTCAGCATGCTGGGTGGGCGTGCGTAGGGCCACGGCAATATCATTGGTGACCTGATCACCGGCGATGGGAATCACCGCCGTATGCCGAATGGAACCTTCTGTGAAAATCGCAATATCTGTAGTCCCACCACCTATATCCACCAGGCAAACCCCTAACTCTTTCTCATCTTCACTCAACACCGCATTGGCAGAACTCAGTTGCTCCAGAATCAGGTCATCCACATCGAGACCACAACGACGGACGCACTTAACAATGTTCTGGGCCGCACTAACTGCACCGGTCACCATATGCACCCTGGTTTCCAGGCGCACCCCGGACATCCCTACAGGCTCCCGGATACCATCTTGATCATCGATAATGAACTCCTGTGGCAGGATGTGCAGAATCTTCTGATCTGCGGGGATTGCTACCGCCCGAGCTGCATCAATCACTCGTTCCACATCTCCGTGGGCAACCTCTTGATCCTTGATAGCCACAATGCCATGGGAATTAAGACTGCGAATATGGCTACCCGCAATGCCAGCATAGACTGCCTGAATCTCACATCCTGCCATCAGCTCCGCCTCCTCAACAGCTCGCTGCATGGATAGAACAGTGGATTCAATATTTACCACCACGCCCTTCTTCAAACCCCGGGATGGATGGGAGCCAATACCAATAATCTCAATCTCATTGTCTGGCTTGATCTCACCCACAATCGCCACCACTTTGGAGGTGCCAATATCCAACCCTACAATGAGGTTTGCTTCAGCTTTTTTGCTCATCTATCCAAAACCTTTGTTTGTGGTTGATTTACCTACAGATTTGGCAGCTTGACCATTAATCCCATCACGCTCCCAATGCACCACCAATCCATTGGTATAACGCAAATCAACCTGCTTAGGTTGACCTAGCCCTGCTGCCTTGAGTTGGGGGTAGAGACGAGCAAACCGTGCCAGTCGCTGCTGTATATCCTGGCTCCCTAACCGAATACCACTGCCATCGGCAAATTCGATAGTCCAGGCCCGACGAGGATCAAGCTGCAATCTAACCACCCGCAGCCCCAGCCGATCCAGAATCGAGATTGCAGAACGATAATTAGCCACCACCTCAGCCTCAGTACCCACTGGCCCGTCTAACCAGGGAAAGCCTGATGGCACCTCCCCCTCTTGCGGCTGAAACAACCCAGCATTCTGGTTCACTAACAGCTTGTCTCCCCAACGAGCCAATGGCACTTGCTCAACCACCTGGATCAGCAGGGTATCCGGCCACACACGTCGTACAGCCACTTTAGCCACCCAGGGCAATTGCAACGCCCTGGTACGCAATGCAGCCACATCCACCGAAAAAAAGCCGCCGCTAATCTCAGCCCCTATTGCCTGCTCCAGTTCGTGTCGATTCAGATACTTGAACTCTCCTTCAATACGCACCACCTTGAATGGCATTACCTGTGGATCCAGCAGCTTTGCTGAACCAGCAACCAGCCCCAACCCAATGAGACCAAACATGGAACAGGCTAATAGCCAGCGCATTACAGTCCCAGAGGAGATAGGTTTGTCCTCAACCTTCCCTACCTGGCCATGCCCAGCTGGATTGTTCAAACTCACTTTCACAAACTGCCCTCCAAGATCTGCCACACCAGAGCATCAAAATCGATACCATGGGCTTGCGCAGCCATGGGAACCAGGCTGTGATCTGTCATGCCGGGCACTGTATTTACTTCCAGCAGCAAAAACCGTCCAGACTCATCCTGCATCAAATCCACCCGGCCCCAACCGCAAGCACCCACAGATCGAAATGCCTGTAGCGCAAGGGCCTTTAGCTCCAGCTCCTGCGCCTCATCCAAGCCACAAGGACAGAGGTAGCTGGTGCTATCAGCTTCATACTTGGCCGCATAATCGTAAAATGCATTAGGCGTCTCCAGCCGGATCACTGGCAGCGCCTCATCCCCCAGGATAGCCACTGTAAACTCGGCTCCGGCCAACCAACGCTCCGCCATCACCTCAGCATCAAAACTGGCCGCATCCTGCCATGCCTGCCGCAACTCACCACGACCTTCCACCCGCGCCATCCCCAGACTGGAACCCTCACGGGAAGGCTTGACCATAAGTGGAAAACCCAACGCCGCTGCTCTGTCCAAATCCGCCTCATTACGCAACATGACAAAATCAGCAGTAGCCAAGCCCATGCCCAGCCACAGAAGCTTGCAGCGGTACTTATCCATCCCCAGGGCAGAACCTGACACACCACTACCGGTGTACGGCAAGCCCAGGGTCTCCAAGGCACCCTGAATCACCCCGTCCTCACCACCACGCCCATGCAGGGCAATAAAGGCCCGGTCATAGTTCTCCACACCCAACTTACCCAACACCTCTGCATCAACATCCATGGCATGGGCATCCACGCCCTTACCCTGCAAGGCGTTAAGCACCGCCTGACCACTGCACAAGGAGACCGCGCGTTCTGCTGACTGGCCGCCCATCAGCACAGCCACCTTGCCAAAATCAGCCGCGCTCACTGTCATTTTTCACCCACCACACAGACCTCTGTATGCAATTTAATGCCGCTATGGGCCTCTACTTCTTGTTGCACCACACCAATCAACTCTTCAATATCTGCTGCCGTAGCATCCTTAGCGTTTATGATGAAGTTTGCATGTTTCTCCGAGACCGTAGCTCCACCAACGCTGACCCCTTTCAGGCCTGCTGCTTCTATCAAGCTGGCAGCATGATCCCCTTCCGGGTTACGAAACACCGAACCACAGCTTGGCAGACCTATAGGTTGAGTTGCCGCTCGCTGTTCAAGTAGCTGCCGAACCTTCTCCAGACTCTTATCAGTCTCACCTTGTTCCAGTCGCAACCAGGCAGCAAGAAACCATTCGCCTTGCGGCCCCATCACCTTGCGGTAGTTGATCTCGAAATCCTCAGGTACTCGCTGGCGCACCGTACCTGCTCTATCGACGGTCTCAACCTTCTCCACCAGCGCCCATATCTGCCCACCAAAGGCACCAGCATTCATAGCCAGGGCACCTCCAATCGTGCCTGGTATACCGGCCAGAAATTCCACTCCACAAAGGTTCTCACGGGCCGCAGCCTGCACCACATGTGGGCAAGCCACACCGGCCTCAGCCCGAAGCAGATCACCACCACTAAACTCCAGCCCATTCAAGCAACCTTGAGTTGCTACTACGGTACCCATGAAGCCTCCATCTCGTACCAACAGATTGCTGCCCATCCCCAGCCAGAGCAAAGGCTCATTTGCGGGTAATGATTGCAGAAATCTAACCAGATCCAGGCTGCCAGCAGGGCGGTAAAATCGCTGTGCCGGCCCACCAACACGCCAAGTGGTATGCCTCGATAATGGCTCGTCATACAGCATTTCCCCTCTCGAATCCTGCTTGCAAACCACTAACATCACCTCTTTTCCTTTGGCACCAGACCATCCTTCTGATCGAGTTTCTGTTTACGGCTTTTTTTGTTGCCAGACTGTTGCAATTGCCTGACTGGCACATGGACTGTACTGAGAGATTCACCACATCCCATACGTAATTGACGCTGACTGGACTGACTCACTTGTCACCCCCCGTTTCACTAAGTTGATCCACCAATTTACTGGCAACAGCACCAATGTCACCAGCACCTAAAGTAAGCACAATATCCCCATCCTGTAGCAGCCCAGGCAATACTGTTGGCAGATCTGTGACCAGCTCCACAAATACAGGATCTACCTGCCCGCGCGCCCGTATAGCCCTGATTAACGACCTGGCATCAGCCCCTGGGATCAGCACCTCTCCCGCCGCATAGATCTCCGTCAACAGCAGAACATCCGCCCTGGATAACACCTGTACAAAATCCTCAAACTGCTCTTGAGTGCGGGTATAACGGTGAGGCTGAAACGCTATAATCAGCCGTCGCTCCGGCCAGCCTTCACGCACCGCATCAATGGTGGCCTCAATCTCCCGGGGGTGGTGGGCATAGTCATCCACCAGCATCACCTGACCAAATATGGTCTTGCACTCTGCCGTCACCTGGAAGCGCCGCCCAATACCCTGAAAACCTGCTAAACCACGCAGAATGGCAGCATCATCCACTTCTAATTCACGAGCCACAGCGATAGCCGCCAAGGCATTCAACATATTGTGCCGACCAGGCATATTGAGAGTTGCATCCAGCACCTGTCGCCCAGCCTGATGCACTTTAAAAAACATCTGCATCCCTTCCTGACGTACATCACTGGCCCGCACATCTGCCTCAGCAGCGGTTCCATAGGTACGCACCGGCCGGGATATTTCCGACAGCAAGCCACGCACTTCAGCATCATCAATGCAGAGCACCGCCAAGCCGTAGAACGGCAAGTGGTGCAGAAACTCGATAAAGGTATTGCGCAGCCGACTGAAGTCACCACCGTAAGTAGTCAGATGATCCGCATCTACATTGGTCACCACCGCCAACATAGGCTGCAAATAGAGGAAGGATGCATCACTCTCATCCGCTTCTGCTACCAGATAGGTTCCCTCACCCAGGCGGGCATTGCTGCCAGCACTGTTAAGCCGCCCACCGATAACAAAAGTTGGATCCAGCTTGCCTTCAGCCAACAGGCTTGAGACCAGACTGGTAGTGGTGGTCTTACCGTGAGTTCCAGCTACTGCAATGCCATAGCGAAAGCGCATCAGTTCAGCCAGCATCTCGGCCCTAGGCACCACCGGGATACGCTGCACTCGGGCAGCAGTCACTTCAGAGTTGTCCTTTTTCACCGCACTGGAGACGACCACCGCATCACAACCAACTACATTCCGAGAGCGATGACCAATCTTGATCTCAGCTCCCATTGTTGCCAGCCTTTGAGTGGTGGGACTCTCACGCACATCAGATCCAGTCACCTCAAATTCAAGATTCAGCAACACCTCGGCAATACCACTCATGCCCACGCCACCGATCCCTACAAAGTGGATACGCTTAACCCGGCCCATCACTTCATCTGGACGTCTGCACAGGTTGTTTGAGGATTTACTCATTAGGCAATCTCCTCCAGACATACATCTGCCACCCGCTTTGCCGCCTCTGGCTGGGCCAATGCACGAGCCTTACCAGCCATGGCTTGCAGTTGCTCACGATCATTTAACAACTCACTCAAACATGCTGCCAGACTCTCACCAGTCAGCTCTGTTTGAGGCATTAAGCGCGCCGCCTCAGCACTACATAAAAAAGCAGCATTACAGGTCTGATGGTCATCCACCGCATAGGGGAAAGGCACCAATACCGAACCAACGCCAGCAGCAGCCAGTTCAGAAACAGTTAGCGCCCCGGATCGGCAGATCACCAAATCCGCCCAACCATAGGCCTCGGCCATATCTGCAATAAAGGGCTGGACATTTGCCTCTACACCATTCGTCTTATAGGCCGCCAAGGTGGCCTCATCTTTGCCTAGCCCAGCCTGATGACGCACTAGCGGACGCCGATTCTGGGCAATAATAGCCAAGGCTTCAGGTACCGTTTCATTCAGCGCCTGAGCACCCAAAGAACCACCAACAATCAGCAGCCGCAGTGGGCCTTTGTTGCCTGCCATACGCTCTACCGGGGCTGGCAATGCAGTAATCTCTGTCCGCACCGGGTTACCTGTCTCCTCTGCTTTGCATCCTGGAGCAAAACTACCTGGAAATGCCTCCAGTACACGATTGGCAATGCGTGCCAACCACTGGTTAGTCATGCCTGGGACGGCATTCTGCTCATGGATCACCAAAGGTATGCCCAACAGTCTGGCCATCACGCCACCAGGCCCAGCCACAAAACCGCCCATCCCCAGTACCACCGCCGGACGCTGCCGCCGTAAGACAACCAGAGACTGAAACATGGCAAGCCCCAGTTTGAACGGAGCAGCCAACCATCGTGAAACACCTGTACCGCGCAACCCTTGCACATCCACCCATTCCATAGGGATGCCATACTCAGGCACCGTCCGTGCCTCAAAACTATTACGAGTCCCAAGCCAGAACACATCCATACCCCGCCCCCGCAGCTCCTCAGCCACTGCCAGCGCTGGAAATACATGCCCACCGGTGCCACCGGCCATGATCATCACGCATGCACCCATTTCACTTGCTCCAGTTTGTGACGGGGGGCATCCCGCCCGGTCTCGTAATCGATCCTCAGCAGCAGCGCAATTACCAGGCAGGCCACAATAATACTGTTACCACCGTAGCTCATTAGTGGCAGGGTCAGCCCCTTGGTGGGCAGCAGCCCAATGTTTACTCCCACATTTATAAAGGCCTGCATCCCTAACCAAAGCCCAAAGCCATAGGCCACGTAGGCAGAAAACCGCTGATCCAGAGCCTCTGCTGCGGCTCCTATGCGAAATGCCCGCCAGACAATCAGACTGAATAACCCAATCACAATCAGGGTACCCAGAAGCCCAAACTCCTCTCCAATCACGGCCATCAGAAAATCAGTGTGAGCCTCCGGCAGATAGAACTGCTTTTGTATCCCGTTACCCAGGCCAACCCCGAACCACTCTCCCTGGCCAAATGCAATCAGGGCTTGAGCCAGTTGATAGCCACTACCGGTCACATCTGCCCATGGATCAAGAAACGCAGTTACTCGCTCCAGCCGGTATGGCGAGCTAACTACCAGCCCCGTCAATATTGCACCCGTCAAGCCCAACAATAGCGTGAACTGCCATAGAGCCACCCCACCGAGAAAAAGCAGGCCCAGCGCAGTAGCCAATAGCACCGCTGTAGTACCAAAATCCGGCTGCACCATAATCAGGGCCGAAGCCAGCACCAACAGGATCATCGGCTTGGCAAAGCCCCACAGGCTGTGGGTCACCTCAAGCTGCCGCCGTACCAGATAACCAGCGATATACACCACTAGGAACAATTTCATAAACTCAGAACTCTGGAGGTTGAACGAGCCAATTGGAATCCACCTGGTGGCACCATTAGCCTCACGGCCAACGCCAGGAACCAATACCAAAATCAGCATGCCCAGACCGATGAAATACAGCAGGGGGCCAGCCTTCTGCCACTGTTCGACTGGAATCTGGGAGACAATCAAGGCACCGACCAGGCCGAGTCCCACCGCAATACCGTGGCGAATAAGGTAATAAAATGGGTTTCCCACCAACCTGTCACCCAGGTGCAGAGAGGCAGAAGCCACCATAATCACACCAAATCCCAATAGCGCCAGGGCAGCCCCAATCAACCAGTAATCGAGGGGCGGCAAGACCGACCTGGTCAGGCTTGGAGTTGCTTGAGGACGCAGATCTATATTCACGCCAGCAGCCTCTTTACTGAATCCATAAACACTTCACCACGGTGTGCAAAGCTACGGAACATATCGTGACTGGCGCAGGCCGGTGACAACAGCACCAGATCCCCAGGCTCAGCCAGAGCATGAGCTTGAGCAACTGCATCTGTCATATCAGGAGCATGCACCACTGGTATCACACCACTCAAAGCATCCTCCAGCAGAGCGGCATCCCGACCAATCAGCACTACCGTTCGCACTCTGCCCACTACTGCCGCAGTCAACTCGGCAAAATCTGCATCCTTGCTCTCACCACCGGCTATAAGCACGATGCCCCCAGTCTTTGTCGCCATCCCTTGCAAGGCCGCAACACAGGCTCCTACATTGGTGGCCTTTGAATCGTTGTACCAACGCACTCTATTTTTTTCTGCCACAAACTGGCTGCGATGAGGCAGGCCGGAAAAGGTACGCAATGCCTCCAGCATGGCAGGCATTGGCAATTCCATAGCATGGCCTAAAGCCAACGCTGCCAGAGCATTCGCCAGATTATGCCGCCCCGGAAGGCTCATCTGGGCAATGGGCAGCAAGGCTTTCAACCCATGGCAAAACCACTCTCCACCATCCTGCAAACGCAACCCAAACTCATCTGGGCCAGGCTCCTGCAAGGTAAAATAAATATCACTCTGCCGTGATTCACGCAGCGCCAGCAACCCAGTATCATCCCGGTTATAGAGCCGTATTTCCGCATCTGCGTAGATAGACATCTTGGTTGCCGCATACTCAGCAAACCCAGCATAGCGATCGAGATGGTCTGGAGACAGATTCAGCACCACTGCAACCTTTGGCCGTAGAGAGCTGGTAGTCTCCAACTGGAAACTCGATAGCTCCAAGGCATACAAATCCACCTCATCCGCCAACAGATCCAGGGCTGGTGGCCCCAAATTCCCACCCACTGCTACCTGCCGTCCAGCCTTGCGGGCCATTTCTCCCAACAGCGTGGTAACAGTGCTTTTACCATTGGAGCCGGTAACAGCCACCACTGGCGCTGCCACTTCCCTGGCAAACAGCTCAATATCGCCAATGATCTCAACCCCTCGCTTACGAGCTGCCAGGATCTGCGGTTCATCCACCGCAACCCCAGGACTCACCACAATCCGATCAGCACTGATAAACACCAGTGGATCAAACCCACCGGTAACCAAGGACACCCCAAACATCTGCTCGCGTAATATAGACAACCCGGGAGGGCGCGCACGGCTATCAATAATCACTGCTGGGATATTCCGAGCACTCAAATAACGGGCGCAGGAGATCCCCGTCAGGCCCAGGCCCACAATCAGGGTGCGGCCGCTTTCAGCTTCGGTTTGTGGGCTATGGTCAACCATTTCTATCGCTGCTCTGTTCACGTTATCGTATCTTCAGGCTTGCCAGCCCAACCAGCACCAAAATCACAGTGATAATCCAAAACCGCACAATGATCCGCGGCTCCGGCCAGCCCTTAAGCTCATAATGATGGTGTATGGGCGCCATCCGAAAGATGCGCCGCCCGGTCAGCTTGTAGGAGGCTACCTGCAGGATCACCGATACTGTCTCCATCACAAACACACCGCCCATGATCATCAGCACCAGTTCCTGGCGCACTATCACTGCCAGCAGACCCAAGGCAGCCCCCAGGGCAAGGGCACCAACATCCCCCATAAACACCTGCGCCGGGTAAGCGTTAAACCATAGGAAACCCAACCCGGCACCAACCATGGCACCACAAAAGATTACGGCCTCACCCACCCCAGGCAGGTAAGGAATCATCAGGTAATCAGAAAAATTAGAGTTGCCAGAGACATAGACAAAGATACCCAGTGCTCCCGCCACCAACACTGTTGGCATAATGGCCAAACCATCCAGGCCATCGGTAAGGTTCACCGCATTGCTGGTGCCGACGATGACGAAATAACCCAGCACCACAAACCAGAACGGCCCCAGATCTATCACCACGTCTTTAAAGAAAGGTATGATGAGCTGAGTTTCCGCTGGATTAGTTGCAGTAGCATAAAGAAAACAGGCAGCACCAAATCCAACCAGGGATTGCCACAGATATTTGTGTCGCGCCGCCAACCCGGTTGAATCCTGCAACACTAATTTTTTATAATCATCCACAAAGCCGATAGCACCAAACAGCAAAGTCACAATCAGCAGCACCCATACGTAGCGACTACTAAGATCCGACCACAGCAAGGTACTGACTGCCACCGCCACCAGTAGCAGAGTGCCACCCATAGTGGGCGTGCCTGCCTTGGAGAGATGGCTTTCAGGACCGTCACCCCGCACCGTCTGACCAATCTGATGGAAGCTGAGCTTCCGAATCATCACCGGCCCCACCACAAACGAAATGATCAATGCCGTTAGCACCCCCAGAATGGCGCGCAGAGTCAGATACTGGAAGACATTGAAGCCACTATGAAACTGGGATAGATATTCAGCCAGAGGGAGTAACATCAGCAGTGCCCATCCGAATCCAGTAATGCACAAACCACCTGCTCCATACCTGCACTGCGTGAGCCTTTGATCAATACTGAGTCACCCGCAGACAGATTCTCCTGTAAAGCGGCAATAAGAGCATCCTGCTCCCGGAATAGCATTGCACCAACCCCAAATCCCCGTGCCGTGGCACAGGATGCATCACTCAGGCAGTAAAGCTGCTCAATACCAGCCTCACGCACCTTCCTGCCCAACATTTCATGCAGGTTCTCAGAATCCTCTCCCAGCTCCGCAAGATCCCCCAGCACCATAAACCGGCAACCAGGGGCTGTGGCCAACACCGCAATAGCAGCGGCCACGGAGTCTGGGTTGGCGTTATAGCTATCATCAATCAGCCGCACGCCATTGGCTCCAGCGCGAGGTTGCAATCGGCCTTTGACTGGCTGCATTGATGCTAATCCATCACATATCTGCTCCAGGCTGGCCCCCATGAGCTGAGTTGCAGCAATAGCCGCCAGAGCATTCATCTGATTATGGCTACCAGCCAATGGGAGTTTGATCGCTAAATCACCTTCAGGGGTACAGACCTGGAAATGGCTTAAAAAGCCCGACTCATCCCATCGAGTCTCAACCTCTGACCCAGAACTGGTTACATCCGCCTGAGCCTGCATACCAAAAGTACGCACTGGATGATCTCCCGCTAACTCATGCCACAGATCCGCCCATGGTTCGTCGGCGTTGAAGATAAAAGTACCGCCAGGTGCCAAGCCGGAAACGATCTCCGCTTTGGCACGGGCCACACCTTCAGGGGAACCAAAACCTTCCAAATGAGCCGCACCTGCATTATTCAGGATTGCCACATCCGGTCTGGCTATACCACTTAGATATTCAATTTCACCTGGCCCACCGGCACCCATTTCAACAACGGCATAGGACTCATCCTGAAGTCTTAGCAGGGTAAGGGGCAGACCAATGTCATTATTCAAATTACCGATGGTGGCCAGAGTCTGGCCCTGACGGGAGAGGATGGCAGCAATCATCTCCTTCACCGTGGTTTTACCATTGCTACCAGTGACTGCCACCAGATTTACCAGACTGGCCTCACGCCAGCATGCTGCCAGCGCACCCAGGCCTTGCCGAGTATCAGTCACCTGCAACCGGGGCAATGCTGAAACCACATCCCGGCTTACCATAGCCCCCACCGCACCTTTAACCAGCACCTGATCCAACCAGTCATGACCATCAAAGTTCGGCCCCTGCAACGCCACAAACAGGTCACCATTAGATATGGTGCGGCTATCAGTGCTCACAGAAGCAAAGCGGACATCCGCTCCGTGCAGGCATCCACCCAACATCTCAGCAGTCTCGGAAAGGGAAAAGGAGATCATCCGTTCTCCCCTTCATTAAGGTTATTCTGTACCTGCTCCAAATCGCTGAAGTGCAGCCGCAGATCACCACACTGCTGCACCGTCTCATGACCTTTGCCGCTTACCAGCACCAGATCACCTGCCGTGGCAGCAGCAATGGCCTGATCAATGGCCACAGCACGGTTGCGCTGCACCTTGGCAGCATCAGGACGCTTCATCCCCGCAAGAATATCCGCAATAATCTGGTCGCCATCTTCACCGCGCGGATTGTCGTCAGTCAGGATTACCAGATCAGCAAGCCTCTCAGCAATTGCCCCCATTAACGGGCGCTTCCCTTGATCCCTGTCCCCGCCACAGCCAAACACACAACACAGCCGACCGGAAGCATGAGGGCGCAAAGCAGTAATAACCTGTTCCAGCGCATCCGGAGTGTGGGCATAGTCCACTACCACCAGGGGTTGGGTTCCACCGCCAAAATGCTCCATTCTGCCAGATACAGTTGTTAGTTTTGCCAGCCGCTGCATAGCCAATTCCAGAGGCATCCCATGCTTTAGCAGAACAGCCAACACAGCCAACAGATTGCTGGCATTAAACCGACCCAGCAGGGCACTATCAAAACAACCATCACCCCAGCTAGTCTCCAGCTTGATGTGCAAGCCTTGCTCTGTAGGCACTACTTCTGAGGCCCACAACCAAGCCTCAACCTGCGCTGGTATAGGCCGCTCGGGACGAGAGAGACCATAAGCCACCACCGGCACATCTGCGGCGATGGCATCCAGCAGTTGCCAGCCAAAAGGATCATCCAGATTTAGCACTGCACAGCCCAGATCAGGGCACTCAAACAGGCACTGTTTGGCAGCGGCATACTCAGCCATATCACCGTGAAAATCCAAATGATCCCGGCTCAGGTTGGTCAGTACTGCAAGATCAAAATGTACCGCTGCCACCCGACCTTGATTCAAGGCATGAGAGGAGACCTCCATAGCCACCGCCTGAGCACCATGCTCCCGCAAGTCAGCCAGAGTTGCCTGTAGCTCCACTGGGCCAGGAGTGGTGTGACGACCCATCACCAGGCTGCCAGGAAAACCGCTACCCAAGGTGCCAACCAGACCACAAGGCGTAGTCTCCCGCAGCGCTTCAGCAAGAAATTGAGTGCAACTGGTCTTGCCATTGGTGCCAGTAAACCCAATCACTGTCAGATCACTGCTGGGATCATTATGGAATCTGGCAGCCAACAAACTAAGCTGCTGGCTCAATCCTGGCACATACAACAGCGGCACCTGACTCTCATCTGCCAGACCTTCAATTCGAGACTGCGACCAATCACCTCCAGCTTCACACAGGATAGCAGCAGCACCCTTCTCTACCACCTGCCGCAAAAAATCCAAACCATGACTGGTGCCACCAGCACAGGCCAAAAACAGGCTGCCAGGCAGTACCTCTCGACTATCCAGGGTAAGCCCAAAGATTGTGCGTTCCTGTTTGGGCGAGACCGCCATCATCCCAGATAGAAGATCAGACAGTTGCCACTGTGGATTGAGTTCATGTGCCGCCATCATGGACGCACTCCTCCACCAGCTAGGCGGACACCAGGGGTTATAGCGTCCGGTGTGATATTGAGTAGCCGCAGGGCACCTGCCATAACCTTTGAAAATACCGGCGCAGCCACTTGTCCACCATAAAATTCACCTGCTGATGGCTCATTCAACATCACCACCATCACCAGCCGTGGATCACTCACAGGCGCCATGCCAGCAAATACCGCCAGATAACGATCTTCAGCATAGCCGCCAGCAATTGACTTCTTCACAGTGCCCGTCTTGCCCGCCACCCGGTAACCGTAAACCGCTGCTTGCAGCGCTGTACCTCCTGCGGAGACCACTCCCTCAAGCATGACCCGCATGCTACGAGCGGTTGCCGCACTCATAACCAGCTTACCGGCTGGAGCCGCATCCTGACGCATCAGGGAAACCGGACGCAGCACCCCATCTGCTGCCAACACGCTATATGCCTGCGCCAGTTGCAAGGGTGTAACCGACAACCCATAACCAAATGACAGGGTTGCCTGGTCGATACTAGTCCAGTGCTGATAAGAACTCAGTTGACCTGCTGACTCTCCTGGGAACCCACTTGCACTAACTTGACCAAACCCAAGATCAGACAGGGTTCTCCACAATGTTTCTTTGGGCAGATTCAGCGCGATCTTGCTGACCCCAACATTACTGGATTTCTGAATCACTCCAGACACATCCAGCACACCGTAGTTGTGATGATCCTGAACCATCTCCCGGCCAACACGCATGGTGCCAGGAGAAGTATCAACAATGGTTGCTGGGGTTACTTGACCTAATTCAAGAGCGGCAGAAATGGCAAAGGGTTTCATGGTGGAGCCTGGCTCAAACACATCGGTGAGGGCGCGGTTGCGCAGGATACCGCCACGGCCATCACGCGACCCATTAGGGTTGTAGGCTGGCTGATTAACCATTGCCAGAACCTCACCTGTACGCACATCCAGAATCACCACCGAACCAGAACGAGCCTTATGCTTCTGCACCGCAATCTTTAGCTCACTATGAGCCAGATATTGCAGCCGCCGATCCAGGCTGAGGATCAAATCCTGACCAGGGTGTGGCGCACGAATATTCTCCACATCCTTCACCACTCTGGCCCGACCATCCTGAATCACCCGCTTGGCACCTGGCTCCCCTACCAGCCAATCATTGTAAGCCAGCTCCATGCCCTCCTGGCCACGATCGTCTACATCGGTAAAACCAAGCACATGGGCAAACACTTCACCATCCGGGTAATAGCGACGATACTCCCGTTGCAAACCAATGCCGTTAAGATCATGTTCCTCAGCCAGGGCCATTACCTGCTCCGCCATATCGGGATTGGCCCGCCGCTTCAAATAGACAAAGGCTCGATCACTTCGACGAGCCAGTAAACGGCGTAGATCATCCTGATTCTTGCCCAGGGTCTGCTCCAGGAGAGCCAATGCTTGCCGGTCTGGACTAAGCAATTTTGGATTGGCCCAGACCGAGTCCACCGGCGTACTGATAGCTAGTGGCGCACCATTACGATCCATGATCATGCCCCGATGAGCAGGAATTTTCACCACTCGCAAGTGCCGCCGCTCCCCCTCATTCTGGAGAAAATCAGTCTCTATAACATGCTGATCCACAGCCCGCGCAACCAGAGCGATCAACCCCAGGCACAGCAAACCCAATACAGTGCGCCGACGGCCAACATAGCTCGGCAGCTTCCTTGCGGTTTGAGTCTGCACCTGAACAGCACGTTTTTTACGGTTCTCATTAACCATAATCAGGGGGTTATCACCACTACCTCACTCGCTGTTGGTATATGCATATCCAACTTGGTTCGAGCAATTTGCTCCACTCGCCCATGGGTTGCCCAGGTGCTCTGCTCCAACTGCAACCGTCCCCACTCCACATTGATGGAATCGCGCTCCGCATGCAGGGTCTGCAATTCAACAAAATGCTTGCGGCTGGCAAACTTGGCATAAACCACACCAATCCCGGAACTGAGCACGGCCAGCATCAAACCCAATAAAAACACAGGCTGCCCATACTTCATGCTGGGCACTCCGCTACCCGCAACACAGCACTGCGCGCCCGGGGATTTGCATGCACTTCTGCTGCTGAAGGCCGGGTAGCCTTACCCACCAACCGCAACCGGGGAGATAACTGCTTATGGGTCACCGGCACACCAATAGGAAAATCATCACCACGGGCATGATCACGCATAAAACGTTTCACAATACGGTCTTCAAGTGAATGGAAACTAATAATCACCAACCGACCACTGGGTGCCAAAATATCTAAGACCTGCCGCAGACAGTCACGCAGGTCATCAAGCTCCCTGTTGATATAGATACGAATAGCCTGGAAGCTGCGAGTCGCCGGGTTACGCCCTGGCTCTTTCACAGGATTAGCTTGCGCAATAACCGCAGCCAATTGACCAGTATGCATAATCGGAGCTTCCTCACGGGCGACAACGATAGCCCGGGCAATGCGCTTAGCGAATCGCTCCTCACCATAACTCTTTAGCACCTGGGCAATCTCTGCGTTTGTGGCCTGATTCAACCAATCAGCCGCACTCATGCCGCTCGTTGTGTCCATGCGCATATCCAAAGGACCATCCTGCATGAAACTAAACCCTCGCTCTGGGTTATCCAACTGTGGTGACGACACCCCAAGATCAAGCAGAATGCCATCTACTTTGCCCATCAGCCCACGCTGACCGGCCAACCGTTCAAGCATGGCAAAAGAGCCATGCTCAATAACAAATCGACTATCATCCGCAAATTGGCGGCAACCTGACTCAACTGCCGCTGGATCCTTATCAATTGCCAACAACCGCCCCTCCTGACCAAGGGCCTGCAAGATAACCCTGCTGTGCCCTCCTCGCCCAAAGGTGCCATCTAAATAACACCCGGAACTGGAAATCCTTAACGCCGCTACAGCCTCATGCAACAGCACTGACTGGTGGACATGCGTCTCAGACATGGCTCAGAGCGAGAGACTTTCTAGATCTGCTGGTAGATCCAATTGCTCCAAATCAGTCTCTTGCCACTTATCCAACTGGCCGTTCCAACGCTCCTCATCCCACAACTCAAACTTCTGTCCCTGCCCAATCAACACTGCCCGCTTTCCCAGCCCCGCATAAGTGCGCAGATACGGAGGCAGCAGAATACGACCCTGGCCATCCATCTCCACCTCAGTGGCATTACCGATCAACATACGCTGCACATGCCTGGCTACTTTATCGAGAGAGGGAAGCTTTACCAGCTTGCGTTCTATCTCCAGCCATTCCGGCAGGGGATAGACCAGGAGACAACGATCTGTATCCACGGTAATCACCAACTGTGATGTACAGCAGGACTCCAGGCACTCCCGAAAACGAGTCGGAACCGCCATACGACCCTTGGCATCAATGCTGATGTTGTTTGCCCCGCGAAACAAAATAACCTCGCCCCCTTAGAGATAATTACCCATTTTTATCCACTTTTTCCCACATTTCGCCAACTCTAGACACCATAAGCCATATTGTCAAGCAGAATTAGGGAAAACATCCTTTAAAGACAAAGACTTAGAAGAGATTCAACCCAAGAAAAATACATCACGAAAAACAGCTAGATAAGAGACAAACTTAAAGTAATTTATTAGAAAAGAGACTGGAAAAACCTGCTTTAAAGAGGAAAAAACATGCAGAAAAGCACAAAAAAGAGGATGAGAGTCAGCCTATAAGCCGGGTTCTGTCAAAGGACGGCTATTCATCTAGGCTACACGTCACCGTGCAGCTCAAGCAACCTACCCGGGAACCGTGCGAACCACACGCTACAGCCGCAGCTGCATGTCCCCCTATTTGGTCTTGCTCCAGGTGGGGTTTACCATGCCACCAATGTTGCCATTGGCGCGGTGCGCTCTTACCGCACCTTTTCACCCTTACCCATCCTGAAATGGGCGGTATATTTTCTGTGGCACTTTCCGTAGGCTTGCGCCTCCCAGGCGTTACCTGGCACCTTGCCCTGTGGAGCCCGGACTTTCCTCCGCCATGAAGGCGGCAGCCATCCGGCCGACTCTCGGAACACAAGATAATATCTCACTACAGATTACACAAGTCATTTGGATAATTTCCTGGTTCCCACGCTCCAGCATGGGAACCAGGTAACCCTCGCCTACAGCAGATTCATGAACTAGAATCGTATAGATGGATGCCAATAAGTAACCACCCTGCCTTTACTCTGCCAAACGGAGCACCATGCACGAGATTGACCTGCATAACCCAGACTATTACATCAACCGCGAACTTAGCCTATTGGCATTTCATCGCCGGGTACTGGCTCAAGCCGAGAATGAATCTCTGCCACTGCTGGAACGCCTGCGCTTTGTCTGCATCGCCTGCTGTAATCTGGATGAGTTTTTTGAGGTGCGGGTCGCAGGTTTGAAGGAACAGGCAGCTTACGGTTCCGTGCAAACCGGGCCGGACAATCTACTCCCTCAGGAAGCACTTCGGCAGATCAGCATCAAGGCCCACGCAATGGTGGAAGATCAGTACCGAATGCTCAACAGCGTCCTGCTGCCAGCACTGGAGGAGGAAAACATTCGCTTCCTCCGCCGCAATCAATGGGACGATAAACAGGTCGCATGGGTGCGGCAATTTTTTGAAGAAGAGCTGTTGCCAGCCCTTAGCCCCATCGGGCTGGATCCTGCACACCCCTTTCCCCGCATCCTAAACAAGAGTCTCAATTTCATTATTTCACTCAAAGGCAAGGACGCCTTTGGGCGCGAGAGCGGCATGGCCGTAGTGCAGGCCCCCAGGGCCTTGCCACGCATCATTGCCCTGCCCCTCAAAGAGGGTGAAAGCGGCTATAGTTTTGCGTTCCTCTCATCCATCATCCACAGCCATGTAGATGAGCTATTCCCTGGGATGAAGGTTACCGGTTATCACCAGTTCCGCCTCACTCGCAACAGTGACCTGTTTGTAGACGAAGAAGAGGTAGTTGATCTCAAGCGGGCTCTTGAAGGTGAGCTGCCTGCCCGCCGTTATGGTGATGGAGTGCGCCTGGAGGTTGCAGACAATTGCCCAGAAAAGGTGACCAACTTCCTGCTCAAGCAATTCGAGCTGACTCAGGATGACCTGTTCCAGGTCAACGGCCCGGTAAACCTGAACCGGCTGATGGCATTGCCTGATCTGGTAGATCGCCCAGACCTCACTTTCCCAGGTTTCACCCCCGGCCTGCCAGGCGGACTGACAGTCCGCAGCAATATATTTGAGGCTATCCGTAAAGGAGACATCTTATTGCATCACCCGTTTGACTCTTTTGCCCCTGTTGTAAACCTGCTGAGTCAAGCGGCCAAAGACCCCAACGTAATCGCAATTAAGCAAACCCTCTATCGTACCGGCCCCGACTCCGTACTGGTCGATGCCTTGGTGGAAGCGGCACGCAGTGGCAAGGAAGTAACCGTGGTAGTGGAACTGCGAGCACGCTTTGACGAAGAGGCCAATATCGGTCTGGCCACCCGCCTGCAGGAGGCAGGAGCACATGTGGTTTATGGCGTGGTTGGATTCAAAACCCACGCCAAACTGCTGATGGTCGTGCGCCGCGAACGCAAAAAACTGCGCCGCTATGTACACCTTGGCACAGGTAATTATCATGCTCGCACAGCACGAATCTACACTGACTATGGTCTACTCAGCTGTGACCCTGACATCGGGGAAGACGTGCATAAGCTATTCCTACAACTTACCAGCCTGGGCCGTGGAGCCAAACTGAAAAAACTGTTGCAGGCCCCATTCTCCCTCCACAGTGGCATGATCGAGCGCATCGAGCGGGAAACCACCAATGCCAACAATAGCAAGCCCGCCCGCATTATCGCCAAGATGAATGCCCTGGTAGAACCACAGATAATACAGGCCCTATACCGAGCATCACAGGCCGGAGTGAAGGTTGACCTCATTATCCGTGGGGTCTGCTGCCTGCGTCCCGGCATTGAGGGCGTTTCAGACAACATCCATGTGCGTTCCATCGTAGGGCGCTTCCTAGAGCACACTCGTGTCTTCTACTTTCTGAATCACGAAGAGCCGGAGGTCTTCTGCTCCAGTGCAGACTGGATGAGCCGCAATATGTTTTGGCGGGTAGAGGCATGTTTCCCCCTGGAAAACAGCGCCCTGCTAAAACAAGTTGCTGCCGACCTTGAGCTGTATATGGAAGATAACACCCAGGCATGGCGCCTGGGGAGTAACGGCGAGTATCAGCAACTGCAACCGGCGGAGAATGAAACCCCCTTTAGCACCCAGGCTGCACTACTGAAGAAGCTGGCTGAGAATTCATAAGCTGCTTAATAAATAGTCAACTGTGAACCAAGAGAAGAGAACAGCAATATTCCAGCGCCTGCAAGCAGCCAACCCAAAGCCGGAATCTGAATTAGCCTACAACACACCGTTCGAGTTGTTGGTTGCAGTCATCCTGTCTGCTCAGGCTACAGATAAGAGCGTTAATAAAGCCACGGCAAAACTCTATCCCACAGCCAACACCCCAGAGGCCATCCTCAACCTGCAAGAAGCAGGGTTAAAACAATATATAAAAAGCATAGGCCTCTATAACAGCAAGGCAAAAAACATCATCCTCACATGCCGCAAGCTTATAGAAGAACACAACAGCCAGGTACCGGAAAACCGTATTGACCTGGAAGCTCTACCAGGCGTTGGGCGAAAAACCGCCAATGTCATCCTGAACACGGCCTTTGGTCATCCCACAATGGCAGTAGATACCCATGTATTTCGGGTCGCCAACCGCACCCGAATCGCCCCTGGAAAAACAGTGCTGGAAGTGGAGAAGCGACTACTCCGACTGGTACCAAAACAGTTCCTTCTCGATGGTCACCACTGGCTTATCCTGCATGGTCGCTATACCTGCATTGCACGTAAGCCACGGTGTGGCTCCTGTGTTATTGAGGATTTGTGTGAGTATAAAGAGAAGAGTGACGATTAGAGGGAGGGAATTTCCTGACTAGCGTAGTTGTTCGACCCTTATTTCGGGAATATCCAGTCCGCCCCAGGTAGTATCAGCCGTAAGTACAATCTCTCTCGTACTCATACCCAGTTGCAAGCAAACTCGATCAGCCAGTGATATCCCCAGGTGCTTGCAGGGTGACCACAAGGTGGCGCATGACTCGGCTTGTTCCGTCGTGAAAGAGACGATTTTCAGACCCGTTTTTTCCAGATCATGTCGAATATTGGCAGCATCAGGATCGTATCGCAGCAATTTCTGCACCACTTCTGACCAGTTTACCGCACTAATTGAGCAGCTGTGCAAGACGGCCTCCACCCTTTCAGCACCAGGTTCACTCTGGAGCAGGGCCAATAAAGCCGATGCATCCAGAATCATCGGTTTTTCCTGCCTGACTCCTGAGCTAACTCTCGGATCACTTCTTGTCTGCGATCCTGGATTAACTCCTCAGAGAGACTCTGTTTGATGGAACCAAAACGGCTTTGTAATTTATGGATAATGCCATCCGTTTTTTCCAGAATGATTTTCTGACCCTCCAGATGTAAGCGCAAATGCTGCCCCTGCTTTAAGCCAAGCGATTTTCTCACCTTGGCAGGGATGACAACACGACCATTTTGACCGAGAGCAATATTTAATTCTTGCATAATGAACACCTCACTTACCACGAAGTGTAGCATGGTAAATAACATGATTACCATGTTTGCGATTGTGGTAAATATATGGCGGCAGCCTAAATGGTGCCCAACCAGAAACTGCGCTATTTTCTTCGTGCCTGAAGGCGCTCCTACAAAATCCATGAGGATAGCAATATGTTGGTATACCCTCTGAGGCACAAGGGAGCGGTTGGTAGCCGCGAATGGTTTTGGCACGGTGTTTATGTTTGCTATTGCACCGGTAACTTACTGATTTATCATTGTAATTTTATATTTGCCTTGGGTGTGCTGGAATGCTGGTTTTGTGGTATGTTGAATATGCGCGGTTGAATCAGCAGGCAGGATCGGGAGTTGATAGAGGGATGATGACTGCAGCCTTCTTGAGAGCCTCTGGATTGATTTGGATTGTAGCTTTTATGAAAGTAATGTAGATGCGGCGGTCTGATGCACTGTTAAGTGCAATAACAAAATTTCAAAGAGGAAAGCATGGACAAAACTTTTATCTGTTTGGCTAATTCAAGAAAAGTATCAGGTCGCTGCATAGCGGGAAAAGAATATACTAATAACTCTGCTGGCAGCTGGGTAAGACCAATTAGCGAGCGAGACTGCCATGAGATTTCTGAGATAGATAGGCGTTATGACGACGGTACTATGGCTCAAATTTTTGATATTGTTAGTGTAAGATTTAAAGCGAAAGCCGCGCACCCTGCCCAAGAAGAAAACTATACAATTGATGACGACTATTATTGGTCTAAAAAAGGGCACTATTCTGAGAACTTAGATGCACTAGTTGATACTCCTGCCACCTTGTGGACGAATGGACACTCTAGTTATAACGGGACTAATGATCGAGCACCATCATCAGTAATTGCAGCCCCGATCCAGTCATTATATTTTATATCCCCCAGCAATTTAAAAATTATTGTTAGAATTGAAGGTGCTGAGTTTAATAATGGTAAAAAGAAAGTTAGAGTGGATTTTGAATACAATGGAGCTAGGCATCTAATTTCTTGTACCGATCCGGCAGTAGAGAAAATATATCTAGCTCAAGGTGAAGGGACGTATGAGCTTACGGGAAATATATATATGACCGTTAGTTTAGGAGAAGTGTGGAATGACTACTATTATAAACTTGCTGCTGGCATATTTGAGGTTAAGTAATGAATATTTTTTCTATTGGCTTTACACAAAAAAAAGCATCTCAATTTTTTGAGCTTCTTCGTAACGAAGAAATTAAGAGTCTGGTTGATGTTCGGCTAAATAATGTTTCACAACTTGCGGGTTTTGCGAAGAGGGATGATCTTATGTTCTTCTTAAGAGAGCTTTGTCAAATTGATTACATTCATCTGCCTGATTTAGCTCCTACCAAAGACATCTTGAATGCATACAAAAAAGGAAATATGGAGTGGTCTGAATATGAAGAAAAATTCCTAAATTTGATGGTGAAACGAAATATTGAACGTATAGACAAGTCAGTAATTGAAGATGGTTGTTTATTATGCAGCGAACATAAACCTCATAATTGTCACAGGCGCCTTGTGATTGATTATCTCAATGATAGTTGGGATTCTAGCCTCACAGTTAAACACCTATATTAAAAATATGAATTTGTTGATTTTATATCCAAAAGAGTTTAATTGCTTTAGTAAATTCGTTAGAAAGATCACTAATATTATTTGTAAAAAAAGTGTCGAACGTGTCTTATATCCTTCAGATGAAAATAGATTTATATGTGATTTTTTCAAAGAGCATATATCAAGCCCAGAATTACTGAAAAAGAAGGACTGGATTGATTACAATATCACACATGCAATCATCTTTGATGATGGGGAAGAGTTTATAGAAGAAACACAAAAAATAAAGAATCTAAAAATACCATTACGCTTTATAAATATAGCAATAACACGGGTAGTAAATATCAAAAAGGAAACGCAATACAAAAATATTAAAAGCACTCCTGAGTACGAATACATAGGGCGAGGATCATATTGGGGTAATCCATATTCAATGTTTGAAGATGGTGATGATCGAGATGAAGTAATTAGGAAATATAAATATGATTTTGATCATGAGATGTTTCCTAATAAAGAAAAATTACAGGTATATAAATTGACTGGAAAACGACTAGGATGTTTTTGTAAGCCACAAAGTTGTCATGGTGACATTCTCGCAGACTACTTAAACAGTTACGATGATGGGAAATAGCACTTAACAATTAGCTCCAGCGGACGTGGTAAAGCGGCGCAAGGCGTTAGCGCAGTAGTAATAAACAAGGACACCCATCATTTGAATCACAAGCAACCTATTGAAATCACAAGTGTTATTTTTGATTTAAATAATGGGCATCTTGGTTTGTCTATGCGTATCTCATTCAATGTGCTCAAGTAACGAGCACACCATTGCTGACGTTGGATAGTTATTTAAAAAGGGCTGGTAAGGAAATGGGCATTCAACTACTAGAGTTATCATCATGAGAGAATATAGTTTCACTGAAGCAAGGCAACACTTCGCATTAATTCTTGATGAGGCTAAAAGAGAAGGTGTTGTATGACCAGTAAAAATGAGCTTATTTGCAGAATTGTAAAAACTGCCTGTTTTTTTAGGTTTTCCTACAAATTCGTTAGCTGGTAATTGAAAATGAGCAATAATATATCACCTTATCTATCTCAAACTGAGCGCCTAGCAGATGTAATATCAGCCATTCAAGCAATGGGGACATATAAGTTTTATAAATTAACCTTTGAAGGTTGGTCTAAAAAAATTAGTGGTAGTGAAAATAATTCTGCACATTGGAGCAAAGTTATTAAAGAACATCCTGAGTTCTTTCGCATGGACAACACTAAAACAAAAGCATCCCTTGTTTGGAGAAGAAATTACCAACGAACGTATCATGTAGATAAAAATAAAGTTTTAACTAGAGAGGAATGTAATGCCTTACCTGGAAAAGAACGGTCAGAAAGAGTTTCAAGGTTACCATTATCAAGTTCTGATATATCGGTACTAGTTAGTACTGCAATAAATTTACACAGTAGAGCATTAGAAAAAGAAAAAGCATCTAGATGGTGGGTAACACCAGCAGTTGGCATACTTGGTATAGTAATTGGTGCACTGGTCAAAGCGTATGTG